>ENA-ORBV01001779-ORBV01001779.1-microbial-mat-metagenome-genome-assembly--contig:-NODE-1779-length-47193-cov-13.051044_pt1 | contig 47193 bp, 38 predicted proteins | sample MGYA00237777_ERZ505514 | MGnify/ENA primary metagenome ERZ505514 (study PRJEB26160, sample SAMN06269048) | microbial mat metagenome | isolation source: Oligotrophic lake microbial mat | place... | reverse complement strand
AAGAGAACTCGCTAGAATCCCGCCACCACCAAAAGACCCAAAGCCCACCCCAATGAACGACATCTACCTCGGCCAAGGCGACGTGCCTGTGCATCTGTTGGCGCGCTACGGCAATCGTCACGGGCTGATTGCGGGGGCGACGGGTACTGGCAAGTCGGTTTCGCTGATGGTGATGGCGGAAGGCTTTTCGAGGCTGGGGGTGCCGGTGTTTCTGGCGGACGTAAAGGGTGACATCGCGGGCATGGCGGTGGCCGGGGCGATGAGCGAGCGTTTGCAGCAGCGGGTGACGACGCTTGGGCTGACCGATTTCAGAAACGAAGCCAATCCGGTCGTGTTTTGGGATCTGTACGGCAAGCTCGGACATCCCGTGCGCACCTCGGTGACTGAGATGGGGCCGCTATTGCTGGCGCGCATTCTGGAACTCAACGATACCCAGTCTGGGGTGCTCGATATCGTCTTCAAACTCGCCGATGACGAAGGCCTGTTGTTGCTTGATCTGGATGATTTGCGGGCTTTGTTGGGCTTTGTGGCGGCGAATGCAAAGCAGGTATCGCAGACTCATGGCCTCGTCAGCCCAACCTCGGTCGCCGCCATTCAGCGTTCTTTGCTGCGGCTGGAGCAGGCCGGCGGAGCTGAGTTCTTTGGTGAGCCGATGCTCGATCTGGTTGATTTGATGCGCCAGGACATGTCTGGTCGCGGCATCATCAATCTACTCGCCGCCGACAAGCTGATCTTGAACCCTCGGCTGTATTCAAGCTTTCTGTTGTGGCTGCTATCGGAGCTTTTTGAGACGTTGCCTGAGGTAGGCGATCTGGCGCAGCCCAAGCTGGTTTTTTTCTTCGATGAAGCGCACCTGCTGTTTTCCGACTGTCCACCGGCGCTGCGCCAGCGTGTTGAACAAGTCTGCCGGCTGATTCGATCCAAGGGCGTTGGCGTGTATTTCTGCTCGCAGAATCCGGATGATGTGCCCAACGAAATTCTCGGCCAATTGGGCAATCGCGTGCAGCATGCCTTGCGCGCTTTTACCCCACGCGATCAAAAGGCGGTGAGGACTGCCGCAGAGACTTTTGTCCGCAACCCCAAGCTGGATGTTGCTGCGGTGATCTCGCAACTCGGGGTCGGCGAAGCGCTGGTATCGACACTGCAAGACAAGGGCATCCCGATGCCGGTGGAGCGCACCATGATGGCGCCGCCACGCTGTCGGATGGGAGCGATTACCGACGAAGAGCGCGCTGTAGTGCGTGCGCGCAGTCCAGTCGGCACGCGTTATGACAGCGCGATCAATCGCGAGTCTGCCTATGAGATTCTCAGCAAGCGCGCCGAGCAAGCGGCGGCGCAAGCCGAGATCGCCAAAACCCAGGCCGACGCAGACAAGCGCGTGCCTTCTGCCACCGGTGCGGCAAAACCGGTCGCGGAACGCAGCTGGATTCGCGACATTCTGTTTGGGACCGGCCGCCGCCAAGGGGCGATTGAAACAACCGCGAAGTCGGCGATGCGCACCGTCGGCAACCAGTTGGGTCGGCAAATCTTGCGTGGCGTGCTGGGCAGCATGCTTGGTGGGCGGCGTCGCTGAGCCACGGCGCATGGCAACTCCGCATCCGCTTGTTGACGCGCCTTGAGTCGCTGGCGCGCGCCAGCAGGGCCATCCACCGCATTGATCACGCGGGCCGGCTTTGAACGATTGCGCAGCGAACTGGACACGCTGTGGCGGTTGCGCCGCCCCGAAGTCGTCAGTGCATTGACTGCCGCTGCAGCGGAGGGTGATCGTTCCGAGAATGCCGAGTACATCTATCGCAAGAAGCAGCTGGGCGAGATTGACCGGCGAGTGCGCTATCTGACCCGCCGGCTCGAGAGCCTGCGTGTGGTTGAATCCGCACCAGCGGATCCATCCGCAATCTTTTTTGGCGCATGGTTTCGAGTGACCGACGACGCTGGCGAGGCACGAACGCATCGCATCGTCGGCCCCGACGAGACCGATGCGCGGCTCGGATGGATCAGCATCGATTCGCCGCTGGCCCGCGCTGCCTTGAAGAAACGCGTCGATGACGCATTTGATGTGGCTTTGCCCAGCGGCGTCGGACGCTATCGAGTGGAATGGGTCAGCTATGTCGACGCGCAACCGAGCCACGACTGAGAGCCCGTCGGGCATAGCAGTTCGAGGCAAAAACGAGGCCGCGTCAAAACAGCTTTTGAAGATTTGTCGGCAAAGAACCGGCGGAACCTGATTCGACGCAATCAGGCACTGCACAGGCGGATTTGCAGCCCGGCCGGGCTAAGTCCGACAGGCGACTAGGATCAGCGCATTTCTCCAAGGCTGCCCGCGTCTATGCCGTTGCGATGAACCCACCGCACTATCACTCCGCCTGCTTGCGCGGCGGTACCATCAGGCTGATCACCATGGAGACGCCGATGGTAAGCATCACCACCAGCAACGCCCAACCGACCGGCACCTTGTAGAAGTCGACGATCAGCATTTTTGTGCCGATGAATATCAGCACCAGTGCCAGCCCGTACTTGAGCAAGTGGAAGCGATCTGCCATCGCCGCCAGCAGGAAGTACAGCGCACGCAATCCAAGCACCGCGAACACGTTTGAAGTTAAAACGATGAATGGGTCGGTAGTGATCGCGAAGATCGCCGGAATCGAATCGACCGCAAAAATGAGGTCGGTAATCGCGATCATCACCATCACCATGAACAAAGGAGTGAAATGCTTCACGCCGCCAATATTCACGCGAAACTTGTCACCGTGAAATTCGCGGGTCAATCGGAGGTGACCGCTCATCCAGCGCAGGATCGGGTTGCCATCGAGATCCGGCATATCGTCTGCGAACCACAGCATCTTGATACCGGTGATCAGCAAAAACAGACCAAACAGGTACAGGATCCAGTGAAACTGGGCGATCAACGCCGCACCGATGAAGATCATCACCGCGCGCAGCAGAATGGCACCGATAACACCGTAAATCAGCACCCGCTGCTGGCGCTCTGGTGGCACCGCGAAATAATTGAACAGCATTAAAAACACAAACATGTTGTCGACCGCCAGCGCTTTTTCGAGCAGGTAGCCAGTCAAGAACTTGGTCGCCAGATCGCTGGCTTCTTCCGGCGGCAAGCGCGCGTCCAGGTACCACCACAGCCAGCCGTTAAAGATCAGTGCCAACGCGATCCAGAACGCACTCCAAAGCAGGGCCTCGCGAGTGCCGACGCGGTGCGCGCCTTTGCTCTTCATCAGCAGCAGATCAACGCACAGCGCCAACAGCACAAACACTGTGAACGCAGACCAGAGCAGCGGCGTACCGATCGATTCCAACATCATGGGGTATCCGGAAAGTGGCCAAGGGCACACCGCCGCTTCGTCCAACACCGGCAGGGACGAGACGCGGTGCGCGAAGGTCTTGCTCGGCGATCAAGAGCTGTGCCCTTCGAACTGCCCACCGGGCCGGGGGTTGCCCCCGTACTGACGACGCCGATGTATCGAGCTACTCCCCTCCGGAAGATGGTACCGAGCTGGCGGAACTCAATGGGTCCAGCAGTCGTCGAGCCCGCGGAATATAGCCGAATCCAGGCACGCAACTCAAGCCGTTGACGCAGTCAGCGACCGGGCTCCATGTCAGTCCGCAGCAAAATCACTTCCGCAGACTGGTCTGCATGGGCTTCGACACGCATGTCCAGTGGCGCCAAGGAAACGCGCAACTGGTGCCAAGCCGCACGTTCGTCTGCCTGCGGTTGCCAAAGCGCGAACATGCTCAAGGGCCGCGTCAGCGTCATCGTCTGCACCGAGCCGATCCACAACCCGCGGTCGGGCATGACCCTTGCCGGCGCACGCCAGATTCGCAGAACCTGCAGCTGCTGGGGAGAAATCTGTCGACGCAGCAACAAGACTTCAGCTTCGGTGTCGAGCGTCGCCGGCAAGATCGGTTGCTCGTCCGCGGTAGCCGAGGTGTCGAGCAAGGACAGCGTCCCAATCCAATCTGCCTGTGGCTGCACCTGCCATCCCTGCGATCGCAAACTGTCCTGCAGCGGTTGCAGCTCGCCCAGAATTTGTACGTTCAACGGCCAGCGCAGTTTCGGATCGAGGGCGTCGCGCTCAGCCGGCAACCGACGCCAACCATCCACCCACCAATGCTTAGCATCCAATACCAGCGCTCGCGGGGGTTGCGCAATGCTGCGGAGTAACGGGTCGATCGCTCGCGGCGCGTGCCAAACCGCCGCGACACAGAAACTTACATAAAAAATCCAAGCCAACGGAGCCATCCAGAACGAGCGCGCCGCATGTCGTCGGTAAGCGATGCCAAGCGCCAACAGCCAGAACACGCCGAGCAGCACCCCACCAACCACATCGCTTGACCAATGCATACCGAAGTAGATGCGCGAAAAACCCAACAAGGCGACTACGCCGGCCGCCAGTGTGTAAGGCCAGACGCGGGAGCGACCGGGCAGCTCGCGCGCGATCAGCACGGCGAAGAACCCGAAGGTGATCGTCGCCATTGTCACCGCCACCGAGGGGAAGCCAAAACCTTCGTGAGCACCAGGCGGCTTCGGCATATCGATCAACGCTTCAAGCGCGACGGTAAGCACCAACCCAAACGCGAGCGCGGCCCCCCAATGTCCTGCCGCCATCCAGCGCCGACGCCAAAGCAACCAGAGCATGGTCAGCGTGACTGCCGGCGCCAACACCACCGCATCGCCAATTGAAGCAATTCCGGCCAACAAGCGATCCGCCAGCGGATTGCGCAAGGTCAACATGAATGCGTGGACGTTGCGGTCGACACTAAGACCGTCATTCACCAGCAGTGTCGTGAGCAAGCCGAAAACGCCGCAACCGATGACCAACAGTCCGACCGCCAGGATCGCTAACGACGTTGACTCCGGTCGGGTCGGATCGATCAACGGCACTGCGTAGCGACTCAAACGTGGATGTGCTCGACTCCATGCCAATGCAGATGCCAGCAAGCTGTTGGCGTGGCCATCGAACCAGCGCCAGATGTAAAGCACGCAAGCTCCCACCGCAGCCAACAGCAACAACATGGCACCAAGGACCAGCACCAGCCGATCAGCGACGGCGGCAACCGCGTTGTAGGAAGCGCCGAACACCCAACCTGGAACCAGAAACACGGTCGCCCAGGTTATCGCCGCGAAGGCGCTGGCCAGCGCATAGCGCTTGATTGGCATGCCCAACATGCCCGCAATGGCCGGCACGAACGGCCGCACAGCGCCGACAAAACGCGCAATCAGAATGCTCTTGGCATCGTGCCGCTTGAACAGCACTTCACCGCGATTGAGCAATTGTGGATAGCGCCGGAACGGCCACACTCCACGCAACTGCGGTCCCCAGCGTCGGCCCACCCAGAAGCTGACACCATCACCCGCAAACGCCCCAGCGGCGGCACAAGCAATCGCATAGGTTCCGTCGATATGGCCTGTGCCGATCAAGGTGCCCACGCCAAACAGCAGCGGTAGCGCCGGCACTGCAACACCAAGAATCAGCAGCGAATCAAGAAAGGCGATGGCAAAGATCAGCGCGCCCGCCGAAACGGAATGCAACGCGATCCAATCCAATATGCCGTCGAGCCATGCTCCTTCCATCACGCCATTATGGCAGCCGTAGTTGACCGTTCTTCATCAACACTCCGGTCTCACGTCACTGCGTTGGGCTGGGATTGCGACTTTGGTGGGGCAGTTTTCCTGCTTCGCTCGCTTGCTGAGGATTCGCCGGAGAGTCTGCTCCGCTTCGATGCCTCAACCCGCAAGAGGAAAAATCGCAGTGAAAAACCAATCCACGCGAGTGCAGCCGTGGGGACCCAATACAGGGTCGCACAGTCAAAACGAACCAAAGACCTCGACCTCGTCGGGTAACATCGCCTCACCGCCGCCGCGTCGGCACCGCTCTCTCTGCAATGGAAATTCTGATTCTGTTTGTGCTGGTCCTCATCAATGGCATCTTTGCGATGTCGGAAATGGCCATCGTCTCATCGCGAAAAGCGCGCCTGCAGCAACGCGCTGACAATGGCAGCGCGGGTGCGCAGGTTGCTTTAAGTCTCGCCAACGATCCCGGCCGCTTTCTGTCGACCATCCAAGTGGGCATTACCACCATCGGCATCTTAAGCGGCGCATTCGGCGAGAGTGCCATCGCTGAGCGGCTGATCGAGGTGTTCAAGGACTATCCAGCCATCGCGCCCTATAGCAAGGTCGCGGCGACGGCCATCATGGTGGTACTGGTGACTTACTGCTCCGTGGTATTGGGCGAAATCGTCCCCAAACGGCTGGCGCTGATCAACCCTGAGCGCGTAGCCAGCGTGATTGCGCGGCCGATGCAGGTGCTCTCCATGCTTGCCCATCCGCTGGTGGTGTTATTCAGCGTTTCCAGCAATGCGCTGTTGAAGTTGCTCGGTGGAAATCGTGGCCTTGAACAACCAGTCAGTGCTGAAGAAATCAATCTGATGCTGCAAGAAGGCGCCGCCGCTGGCGTGTTTGAGCGCGCTGAAGAAACCATGGTCGGCAATGTGTTTCGCTTGGATGATTTGCGGGTCACCGCAATCATGACGCCGCGTTTGCAGATCGCCTATCTGGACGTGAACGACAGCGATGACGAAAACCACGCAGTCCTGATCGAGGGCCGCTTCCAGACCCTGCCGGTGTGCCGAGCTGGACTCGATGAAGTGCTGGGCTTTCTGGACACCAAGGCGTTCTTGGCAAAATCGCTGCGCGGCGAGCACGCCAACATTGCCGAAGTCACCCATCCGCCGGTGTTCATCCCGGAAACCGTATCGCTTATTCGCCTGTTGGAAACGCTGAAAAAACAGAACTCGCACATGGCCCTGGTGGTTGACGAATACGGCAGCGTCGAGGGCATGGTGACGCTGACGGATTTGCTCGATGCAATCACCGGCGATTTGCATGCTGACGACAGCAATAGCAGCGAGGATGCCGTCCAGCGTGAAGACGGCTCATGGCTGCTGGACGGGCGAATCGCGGTGGACCGGGTGTCGTCGTTACTCAAGCTTGAGCAATCGCTGGCCAGCCCCGAACTCGGCTACTCCACGTTGGGCGGTTTGGTGATGGATCGGGTGGGACACGTGCCCAAGACCGGAGACCACTTCGAATGGAAGGGTCTGCGCTTTGAAGTGGTCGATATGGACGCCAACCGAGTTGACCGGGTGCTGGTGCAAGCCGCCGTCGCGAAGTCTTAAGACAGTCTCGCGTTGTGCTTTTTTGGAAGCGCCGGAAGGCGCGATGCTCTACGCCACTGGATCGAATCGCGCCTTCCGGCGCTCCCACAAAGGCAGCGGCCAGAACTAACGGCCTCACGTCCAGCCGCCGGTTGGCGGCGGCTGGCAATCAGCGATTGCGTGGCCGTCGGAAAAGTAGCTTACGGACGGCGCGCCAACTCGGTTTCATCGCGAGCTTTAGGCATCAAGTCCTGCTTGTTGACGCCCAGCGCCAGCACTACCGGCCCGGCGAAGAAGATCGATGACAAGGTGCCGATCACGATGCCGATGATCAGCGCCAACGCGAAGCCTTCAACGCTGCTACCGCCGAACACATAAAGCGAAACCACCGTCAGCAGCGTGGTGAGCGAGGTCATGATGGTGCGCGACAGCGTCTGGTTGATCGCCAGATTCATGATCTCCTCGGGGTTCGCCTTGCGACTGGAACGAAACAGTTCACGCACGCGGTCGAACACCACAATCTTGTCGTTCACCGAATAACCATCGACCGCCAGAATCGCCGCCAAAACGGTGAGGTCAAAATCCATGCCGGTCAGCGAGAAAAAGCCGAGCACGATCAATACGTCGTGCAACTCGCCGGCGACCACGCCCAATGAGAACTTCCACTCAAAGCGCAACGCGATATAAATCATGATGCCGGCCAGCACCACCAGGATCGCGACGATGCCGTTGTAGGCCAACTCGCCACCGACCTGCGGGCCGACGAATTCGCTGCGCTTGATGCTGACTTTATTGTTTTCGACGGTTAGCGCGTCCAGCACCTTCTGACCCACGGCCGCATTGCGGTCGTCGATGCTTGACTCGACCACCGCCTCGCCCTCGGCTTGTTCTGCTGCTTCAGCTGCCGCATCAGCCGCCTCAGGCGATAAACGGATTGAGAAATTGGTCGAATCGAAGCGTTGCACCACCGCGCCGCGGATTCCCGCAGTCTCAAGGTTCTTACTCAAGGCGGCCTGTTCGACGGGTTCGGCGTAGACCACTTCAACCAAGGTGCCGCCAGTGAAATCCAGCGCCAAATTGAGGCCACGCGTGGCCAAGGAGACGATCGAGATGAGCACCAATATCAGCGACACCGCCACCGTGTAGCGGCGGATGGCCATGAACTGGACGTTGCTTGCGGGATTGAAAAATTCCATTTCGGGCGCTCCGTTAGACCGACACCCGGGTGACCTTGCGGCGCCCGCCATATAACAATGTAGCCATCGCCCTGCTCACCGTGACCGACGTGAACATGGAAGTAAGTACGCCCAGCCCGAGCACAACGGCAAAGCCGCGCACGGGTCCTGAGCCAAACGAGAACAGCGCCAGCGCCGCGATCAGCTTGGTGATGTTCGAATCGAGAATGACCGTCCACGCACGCTCATAGCCGGCCTTGATGCTGGCAACAGGCGTATTGCCGTTTCGCAACTCTTCACGGATGCGCTCAATAATCAGCACGTTGCCGTCAATCGCCATACCCAAGGTCAGTACGATGCCGGCGATGCCGGGCATGGTGAGGGTGGCATTGAACAGGGATAGGAGCGCCGCCAGCATCAACAGGTTGGTGAACAAAGCAACTACCGAGATGACCCCAAACCACTTGTAATACAGCACCATCAGCAAGCAAACGGCAGCAAAGCCAATCAAAATCGCGTCTTTGCCGGCGTCAATGTTGTCTTGGCCCATGGAAGGACCGATCACGCGTTCTTCCACGATATCAACCGGTGCGGCCAACGAGCCCGCACGCATCAACAGGGCCAACTCGCTGGCGTAGGCCGAGCTCTCCAAGCCAGTGATCTGGAAGTTCTTGCCGAATACGCCTTGCGTGGTCGCCATCGAGATCACCTCTTCAGTCACTTTGACCGAACGCACTTGCTCGCCATTGACCTCACGCGACTCCGGCGTTCGCTCGATGAAGACAACACCCATCTGCTTGCCGACGTTGTCGGTGGTGTGCTCGAGCATGCGCGCGCCGCCAGCGTTGTCGAGCTTGATCGATACCATCGGCGAACCGTCTTGCGGCTCGAATCCAGAGCGTGCGTCGACCAACTGGTCGCCCGAGGTAATCACGCGCTTGGACAGCAGCACCGGCTGACCCTTGCCTCCCACACCAGAATCCGGTCGCATGTAATACAGGCGCGCATCGGGAGGCACGCGTCCCGTATTGGCCGCTTCCATCGCCGAGGTGAAGCCCTCACCAACTACAGCACGCCATTCCAGAGTCGCCGTGGCGCCCAAAATCTTTTTCGCAAGCGCAGTGTCTTGCACACCCGGCAACTGCACAACAATGCGCGAGGTGCCTTGGCGCTGAATGATCGGCTCGGCGACACCCAACGAATTGATGCGGGTGCGCAAGGTGCCTACGTTTTGCTCGAGTGCACTGTCGGTCACTGCTTTCACTTGTGCAGGCAGCAGCTTGGCGATCAGCAGATCTTCAGTGGCGCCGTTGCTGACTTGCAACTCGGGAACGTCACGCCCAACAAGCTGTGCGGCGCGATTGCGGTCAGCGGCTTCGCGCAACTGCACTTCAATGCCAGTGTTAGTGCGATTCACCGCGACGTAGCCCACGTCGTTATTACGCAACAAAGCGCGGATATCGTCCGCAAACGCGTTCTCGCGTTTCTCCAATGTCGCGCGCTGATCGACTTCCATCAAAAAGTGCACGCCGCCTTGCAAATCAAGGCCAAGCACCATCGGCGTGGCACCAATCGAGACCAGCCAGTCCGGCACATTGGAAGCCAGGTTGAGCGCCACCACGTGGCTGTCTTTCAGCTCCTTGCGCAGCAGATCGGCAGCCAACAGCTGCGCCTCAGGATTGGGCAACCGGACCAGCAAGCTGCCGTTCTTGATCTCGGCCCGTACGACCTCAATTTTGCTCCTCTCCAACGCCGCAGAGACGCGACTCTGCAGGGCGGCGTCGACCGTCGAATTGCGCGTCGCGCTTACCTGCACGGCAGGGTCCTGCGGAAACAGGTTCGGCGCGGCATAAATCACGCTGGCGATCAACATCAACGCCACCAGCGTGTACTTCCAACGGGCAAACTCAAGCATACGGATTACCGAAGTGGCGACCGCGAGGGTCGCTTAGGTGAAAAGGAAGAGGAAACAGCCGAATGTCGCGACAGGCCGCAACTTGGCCGCTGGTGAACGATGCCAATCAATCAGGCGGCTTTCAGCGAGCCCTTCGGCAGCACCGTGCTGATCGCTTGGCGCTGGAATTTGATGACGACGTTGTTGCTCACCTCGACGCTGATGAAGGCGTCACCGATCTCGGCAACCCGCCCCACCATTCCGCCGGAAGTCACTACTTCATCACCTTTGGCTAGCGCCGCCAGCATGGTGCGATGCTCTTTGGCGCGCTTGCTTTGCGGACGCAGTACAAAGAAATAAAAGACCACGAAAAAAAGTCCGAACATCAAGGGCAGCTGCCACACCGGTGGTTGTTGTCCAGCTGCTTGGGCCATTGCTGGCGAAATGAAAAAGTCGAGCAGGTTCATGAGGCGGTGATTGTCCGTGAGTTGCGTCTGGCGATTCAGGAGAACCCCGAACCCGCCGCGAAAAGCGCGTGATTATGCCACGTGGGGGCGGGTTGACAGATTTCTAGGGGGTGGGGTGATTTTGGCCGCTGTGGCGGCGGTGGGTGTTGGGTGTTTCGGATTGCATCGGATTCGCCTTCATTCTGGCGAACGCTGGAATCCAGCCTTTGGTGCTTCACTCGCCTTGAAGCAAAGACAAGCGAGAGAAGCGAGAGAAGCGGGAAACTCACGTTTCCGGCCAACCCCGGAATGCCAACAAAGCGGCCCACTCAGCCCAACGCCACCCGCCCCGCATAAAACGCACCCACAAACTCATCCAACCGCCCATCAACAATCGCCCCCCGCAACCCAACCATCAACTCCTGGTAGTAGTGCAGGTTGTGAATCGTCGCCAACATCGGTCCGAGCATTTCGTTGCAGCGGTCCAAATGCCGCAAGTAAGCTCGACTAAACCCATTCGCGCAGGTGTGGCAGCTGCACTGCGGGTCGATGGGGCGGGTGTCCTGCGCATACTTGGCGTTGCGAATCCGAAGCGTGCCAAAGCGGGTGAACAAATGACCATTGCGAGCGTTGCGGGTGGGCATCACGCAATCAAACATGTCGATGCCGCGGCGCACGGCTTCGACGATGTCTTCTGGCCGGCCAACGCCCATGAGATAGCGTGGCGCGTCTGCGGGTAGCAGCGGCACGGTGGCGTCCAAGGTGCGCTCACGTTCGTCTTGCGGCTCGCCGACGGCGAGGCCGCCCACTGCATAACCATCGAAACCGATCCCGATCAGGCCCGCCGCCGATTTCTCGCGTAGCACCGGATACACACCGCCTTGCACGATGCCAAACAGTGCAGCGTCGTTGCCCGCATGCGCAGCATGCGAACGGGCGGCCCAACGCAGGGACAATTCCATCGATTCGCGCGCCACTTTCTCGCTGGCCGGATACGGTGTGCATTCATCGAAAATCATCACCACATCGCTATCGAGCACGCGCTGGATCTGCATGCTGACTTCTGGTGACAGAAACACCGCCGCGCCATCTACCGGCGAGGCAAACTTGACTCCGGCCTCGGTGATCTTGCGACGGTGCGCGAGCGAAAACACCTGGAAGCCACCGGAGTCGGTGAGCATGGGGCCATCCCAGCCAATGAACCGGTGCAGGCCGCCAAATTTCTCGATGACCTCAAGTCCCGGCCGCAGATACAGATGAAAGGTGTTGCCGAGAATCATCTCGGCGCCAAGCGCTTTGATGTCGCGCGGCAGCATGGCTTTCACTGAGCCGTAAGTGCCGACCGGCATGAAGGCCGGCGTTTCCACCGTGCCGCGCGGAAAGTGCAGGCGACCGCGACGTGCGCGGCCATCGTTGGCAATCCGTTCAAAACGCATGCGGCTCACCCCGGCACCTGCGCGGCAGCCGCCTTCAAATGCTCAGCCGGAAACAGCAACATGGCGTCGCCATAGGAAAAAAACCGGTAGCGCTGCGCAACCGCATGGCGATACGCGGCAAGCACACGCTCGCGCCCGGCGAACGCACTGACCATCATCAGCAGGGTGCTCTCAGGCAGATGGAAGTTGGTGATCAGCGCATCCACCGAGCGAATCCGATAGCCCGGAAAGATAAAAATCTGCGTCTCCCCCGCAAACGGAAGCACAGCATCCTCTCTGCGTGCAGCCTCAAGCGCTCGCACCACCGTCGTACCCACGGCAATCACGCGACCACCCGCTGCACGGGTACGCTGGATCTGCGCACACAGTTCGGCGCCAACATTCAGCCACTCGCTGTGCATCGTGTGATCAAGCAAGTGCTCGGCGCGCACGGGCTGGAACGTACCCGCACCGACGTGCAAGGTGATGTGGCCGAATTGCACGCCGCGCGACTGTAAATGGTCCAGCAGCGCGCTATCGAAATGCAGACCCGCAGTAGGTGCCGCCACTGCCCCCAGTTCGCGCGCAAAGACGGTTTGATAACGCTCTAGATCGGCATCGTCAGCAGCGCGTGTGATGTAAGGCGGCAGTGGCAATCGGCCGATGCGCAGCAGCAGTTTTTCCAAGGGTTCGGGGCCGCCGAACCGCAGTCGATAGAACTCGCCTTCGCGACCCAGCACTTCGATTTCGCCACCGCCATCCAAGGTGATCTTGGCACCCGCCTTGGGCGATTTGCTTACCCCGAGCTGCGCGCGTGCCTCATGCGCGCCGAGCACGCGCTCAATCAGGATCTCAACCCGACCGCCGGTATCCTTGACGCCGTACAGCCGTGCCGGCAGCACGCGGGTGTCGTTGAAGATCAGCAGATCGCCCGCGCGCAGGTAGTCGCCGAGATTCGCTATGCCGCTGTCATGCAATGGCTCTGGCGGCGCAGAAACGACCAGCATCCGGCTCGCGGAGCGCTGGGGCAACGGTGCTTGAGCGATCAATTCGGGTGGCAAGTCGTAATGGAAATCGGCGCGCTTCAAGGCGGCATCACTGCATCAATGGGCCCCGATTGTAGCCGCTGGCGGGCGCCGTTGATTTAGCCTTCGCGCGTCCTCGTGATATCCTGCGCGGCTTCGAAAGCCTTTTCCAACAAGCGATTGCGCGCCTTTGCCGCGCTGGGAGCCGCCCTCATGATCACCTCATCCAACCGCCTGGTCACCCAACTGCAGGAGCTGCGCAGCTACGGCGGCAAAGTCCGCACCCAAGGTTTGCCGGACAGCCTGATCGAGACCATGGCCGCCACGCATCCGGTGTTGGTGCAGGCTGTTGAATCGGCGGTTGAGCTGCATCGTGCCCTGCGCGCGGAGTTTGACGACGTGCTGCGCGCGGATGAGGTCGAGCAGGTGCGGCAGGCGCAGTCGGGCTTTTTGAACTTCTATGCCGACGACGCCGTGAATCCGTACGTCGCCCTGACCGCACGCGGGCCGTGGATGATCACCTTGAACGGCGCGGTGATACACGATTCCGGCGGCTACGGCATGCTCGGCTTTGGGCACACGCCCCAACCCGTGCTCAATGCCATGGCGCAGCCACAGGCGATGGCCAATATCATGACGCCCAACCTCACTCATCTGCGCTTTTCGCGCGCCTTGCGGGCCGAGATTGGGCATACCATCGGCGGCTGTCCGTATGCCAAATTCCTGTGCCTGAACTCGGGTTCGGAGTCGGTGACGCTGGCTGGCCGCATCGCTGATGTGAATACCAAGGTGAACACCGATCCGGGTGGCCGCCACGCCGGAAAAAGGGTCAAGCGCATCGCTGTCAAAGGCGCGTTTCATGGTCGCACCGAGTTGCCGGCGCTTTATTCGGACTCCAGTCGCAAGACCTATCAGCAGTACTTGGCCAGCCACAAACATCACGAGCAACAACTGATCACCATCGAGCCGTACTCGATTGAACAGCTGCGGCAGGCGTTTGCCGACGCCGACGCCAACGGTTGGTACATTGAGGCGGTTTTCCTTGAGCCGGTGATGGGCGAAGGCGACCCTGGTCGTGCTCTGCCCGCCGCGTTCTACGCAGCGGCGCGCGAACTGACTTTGGCGCACGGCACGTTGTTGTTAGTTGATTCCATTCAAGCCGGCTTACGCGCGCATGGCGTGTTGTCGGTGGTGGACTATCCGGGCTTTGAGGGCTTGCAGGCGCCTGATATGGAGACTTACTCCAAGGCGCTGAACGCGGCCCAGTACCCGATGTCGGTGTTGGCCGTCACCGAGCGCGCCGCCGCCATGTACCGGCGCGGTATTTACGGCAACACCATGACCACCAATCCACGCGCGATGGACGTTGCCAGCGCCGTGTTGGGCATGCTGACGCCGGCGATTCGCAGCAACATTGTCAGCAAGGGTCGCGAGTTCCTGGCGCGCTTGAACAAGCTGAAAGAAGAGATGCCCGGCCTGATCACCAAGGTCCAAGGCACTGGCTTGCTTTTCAGTGTTGAACTGTCAACCGACTTCCTCTGCTTTGGGGTTGGCTCGACCGAGGAATATATGCGTGAGCGTGGCTTTGGTGTGATCCACGGCGGCGTCAATTCATTGCGCTTCACGCCGCATTTCAATGTCGGCATGGATGAAGTCGAACTGATGGTCGCGGGCCTTCGCGAAGCGCTGGTGAATGGGCCGCGCAAGCAGCAGCCAGTGGCGGCGTAGGGTGATAGCGCGGCAGAGGTTTCGCGAAGATTCAACAGTAACCGCCCCTGGGGGAGCGCCGGAAGGCGCGATGAGCTTTTCGCGCTGTCGGAGCGCCGGAAGGCGCGATGAGCTTTTCGCGCTCTAGGAGCGCCGGAAGGCGCGATGAGCTCTCCGAGGTGTGGGAGCAGCGGAAGGCGCGATGATCCAGTCGTTTACCTGAGACATCACGCCTTGCGGCGCTCCCACAAAAGCGTCAAATCCAGTTAGTCCGCAACAACACTTGCTCTGCGCCCCAAACTCACCCGCTCGCGCGATTCAAGATCGCGTTCGCTGTGCACATCGATCCAACCAGCCTTCAACAGAACATCGCGCACCGCGGCACCTTGGCTTTGCCCGTGTTCGAGCAGCAACCAGCCGCCGGGGACGAGATATTGCAGCGCTTGGCTGACGATCTGACGAATAGCATCGAGGCCGTCAGCACCACTCACCAAGGCGCTCTGTGGCTCGAAGCGAAGATCGCCTTGCTGCAAATGCGGGTCGTCCTCGCCCAAATAAGGCGGGTTGCTGACGATCATGGCCGCTGTCTCGTTGGCCGCCAGCGCGGCGCACCAATCACCTTGCCGAAACTCGACGTTGCCGATGCCCAAGCGGAGGGCATTGGCGCGGGCGACCGCTAGTGCTTGCAGACTCGCATCGGTCGCGATCACTCGCAGAAGCGGGCGCTCGCTGGCCAGTGCCAAGGCAATCGCACCGGTGCCGGTGCCAAGGTCGGCGACGCTAAGCGCAGCATCGACGGGCAGACGGGCCAAAGCCAATTCAACCAGCAACTCGGTTTCTGCACGTGGAATCAGGGTGTGCTCGTTGACGGCGAGGTCCAAGGTCCAGAATCCGCGCTTGCCGGTCAGCTGAGCCACTGGCACGCCCTGCGCCCGCGCGCTGAGCAAGCGTTCGATCTGCGCCGCGTCCGAGGCATCGGGAACGTGATCCCCGTGCGCGAACAACCAGGTCCGTGAGCGGCCCAAGGCATGCGCTATGAGCAGGTCGACTTCCAAGGCTGCGTCTTCGCCTGTCAGAGCCGGCCACGCCGGCTCCTTGCCCGCCACAGCGATCCGCGCCGCGCGCCGCAGGGTGGCGATGTCGGCCGGATCACTCATGCCAGTGGCGGCGGCTCCGAAGCAACTGCCGCTTCGCCTTCACTCGCAGGCGCAACCTGTGCAGCCGGTGCCGGCTTGGGCTTAGGTGGCGGCCAGTAGCCACCGCTGCTCAAACAGCTCCAACCCCAGCGCAACCAGCCGATCAGTGCATTGGCAAGCCATAGTGACCACAACAGAATGGCGAGCTTGTAAGTCCACAACGGCAGACTGATGGCCCAGATGGCCGGCATCGGGCCTGTGCTTTCGTCACTGAACCAGAGCAGCCGCCCTGCCGACGAACCATTGCCGACGACCTGCATATCAGGCGAGCCCAACAAGCCATAAGGAATCGCGGCCAAAAGCACGACCAAGGCCAACAGACTTACCAGCACCAGCAGCAATTGCACCAGCGGAAAGGCGACGTGGCCGACGATGCAAGCGGCCTTGCGTTGGCGCCAATCCAACAGCAACAACCAAGCGACCACTGCACCCGCAGCCAGCCACGACACAGTCGAAAATCCCAGCCCCAACAAGAGCCAGTGATGGAATCTCAGCGGTGTCGACGTCGAGAGCTTGGCTAAGCCGACCGCGATCAACAGCATCACTACCAGCTGACCCCAATACAGCACCGCCGGGCCAACTCCGGCCCCGCCAGCCGCCAGCAGCCAGCGCTCGCCGCTGATGGTCAAGTTGGTGCGTAAATTGGCGGACGGTGCACCCAAGTCAACCGGATCACCGCGCTGCCAGATCTCGCTTTCCAGCGGACGTCGCCAGCTCAGAACCACCGCTTGCGCGCCCGGCACGATCGGTACTCTGACCTGTCCATTTTCGACCCGCAGTGATCGACTCGCACCTCCCACACTGGCAGAAATAAGCTCAGCGTCGGCCGGAATCGAGAACGCGTGCTGGCCGCCGCGGGTGCTGCGCAGATCGACACTAAGCGTGCTGTCGCGGGCGCGGCTGCCTTGATTGATTTCCAGCGTGACTTGATCCAACGCCAGGCTGCTGCCAGCGACAGCTTTGGGTCTGCTCAAGTCAAGTTGCAGCACTTCATCCGGCCGCGGATCAAAGCGCCACACGCCATCTTCCGCATCGATGCTGGACTCCGGCAAACCCGCAAACTCCGCATGCCAATACGCACCCAATTGCACTTCCCATCGCTCGCTGGCGCGACTCAACGGCCCCATCGTGAGCGCCAATTTTTCAGTGATCGGCAATCGAGACTGCCAGCTCTGCGCCTGTTCGCCAGCCGCAAAGCTCAGCTTCACTGCGCCATCGGTCACTTCCAGGCTGTCATCTAGCACGCGCTCGCCGGCGATCAGCGGCAGAGTCACGCTGAAGCCCGACTGTGCCGGCGCAATCCGCTCGACTACGGTCGAAACCGTCCAATCCAGATCCAACAGCAAACGGCGTGTGACCCTAACGAAGGGTGGAAACTCCTGCGCCACGGCAGCCGTTGCTTGCGCATCGGAATCTGATTCGGATACGCGCAACCGCAGCAGTTGTAGCGTGTCCCCGAGCAAGCGACTGCCATCCAGACTGCCGCTTTCCCAACCCGCAGCGCGCACCGCCACCGCACCGGGAATCATCGGAAAGCGCAGATCAAGCTGGTCCACCGCGGCGATCCGCCAAGTCAACTGCGCCCGCTGCACGCCACGCGGCAAACTCAGCCAAGATTGCCCGCGTTGCCGCGTGATCGGAACCTCACTACCACCGAGTTCGGCGCGCAGCGGTGCCGCGCTTTTGCCTGGATCAGGCAAGGGCACGGCGACATCGGCTTCGGCATGCAAAACCAATGCAACTCGCAATTCATCGCCGACCAGCTCAACTTCAACAACATCCAAGCTGGCGCATTGCGGCGCGCACTTGGGTGCTTCCAGTACACGCTCGCGCAGCTCGTCCAACAGCTCGGTCGATGGATAGTCCGCGGCATCGGCGGGCGGCGACGCGAAGGTCAGCGAGAGCACCAACAGTGCGACAGCTGGGGTAGCCCGGCCGCGCAACCATGCACGCGGCAACGGCGTGGCCGCATGGGTCAGCCGCAGCAGCAGGGCAATCAGCAGCGCCACTGCAAGCACACGCAGCAATCGGGTCAACCCAGGTGGTGACAACCACAGGTCCATCGACTGGCTGGCCAATACCGGCCCTGACCAACCCAGCTGGATGCGCTGCCAGCGCCAATCAGGCGTGCCCGGGCCGGCTTGCAGCACGGCGTCGTCGGGGTAGGCGTTGAGTTGTTGGCGCTGGACCATGTTGGCTTTGGATTGCGGCATGGGCGAGGGCGGCGGTGCGGGTGGTGCCATTGCCATGGGTGTTGCCTCCTGCGCTGTGGCAGCGTCTGCCGCAATTTCCGCATAGTCCTGGCTCTCAGCCCTGCTGCTATCCAAACGAGTGCCGGCAACCGTAACCGCGTCCAGATAAGCGTCCCCGTAGTCGCTATTCCTTTCAACCGCACTGCGCTCAAGCTGCGGATGCAGGGCCAACTTCAATTGCTGTGCGACGAATGGCAGCGCCAGCACAAACGCGAGACCCAACAGCACCGCACGCGCCGCCCGCAACACTTTGGCCAAGCGGCCAGCGCTGAGCACACCCAGCAACAACGCCAGCGCGATTACCCCCAGCACGCTCCACAGCGGCGAATCCTCCTCGTGATATCCCAGCGCCAAATAGGCCAACACCAGCACCGCAAAGCCCACGCCATGCAGGCGAAACGCGAGCAGTCCCGCGACCGCCAACAGGAACATGTCCAAGAGCGACCACTGCCCCACCCAAGTCTGCGGCGCCTGATCCACACCTCGGGCGGCGAACAAACGCCAGCCAGGTGGCAGGTTCAGCACGGCGCTCATGGTCTCCACGTCCACCGCCCAGCCGCTCGCCGGCATGCTGCCGCGACCCTCATGGCGCCCGGTCGACTGCATGTTCAACTGCGGATTGCGCAATTCCACGCCGGCTTGCCCGGACTCATCTTCGGTGACCAGCAGATCGCCGCCGGTCTCAGACGCGCGTTGCAGGGTCCACGGCGCGGTGACGTTCAAGCGCCCCACCGCTGCCAAGCGACCACTCAGCTGATCGCGCGAGACCACGCTGGCGCCATCAAATGCCAGCCACAATTCGCGGCGCAGATTGAGTCGATGCGCCTGCTCGGCGTCTTTGCCCCGGCTGCGTTCAACCACGCTCAATTTCTGGTTGCGATCCAACACCATGGTTGGCAGGGGCTCACCCCAGGGCGCACCGACTTGTGCGGGATCGACCGGCGTACCGCCCTCCACTTCAACCACGCGCAATTCGGGCGCGGCGCGCCAACTCCATATCTCTTCCGTCGGCCACGGCGGCGATGCGGCCGGCGGTCCTGCCTGCTCCTGCACCTGCAAGGCTCGGGCTTCAATCGTCACCGGCCAGGTGCCCGGCCGCAGCTGCACTCTCAGGCCACCGTCTGCCAGCATCGCGACTGGCAACTGCGATTGGATGGCGACTGGCGCAAAACCTTCGGGCAAGGCTTGATCAAGACTGACCTCACGCGCGCGGCCGGAGACTTCCAAGTTGATCTGCGTGGTCAAGCGCATAGGCAGGCCGTCGTCGAGCCTGCGGAACACCCGAAAGTCCAAGGTATCAGCACCCACTTCGGTGGCGACGCGGCCCAACCACAGCTGATCGCCATCACGTTCCGGCACCGGGATGAGCGACCCATCCAAACGCAGGGAGACCATTGCGATGCTTTCAGGCACTGGCAGAGTGGTCGGCCGCTTGGTCCAAGTCAGTCGACCTTCCACGCGCTGGCGACCCGCTTGCAAACGCAGCATTGGGTTGCCGCCGTTCATCAGTACGACGGCACTGCGTCCATCGACGGTGACATCCTGTGGACGCAGGCGGCTATCGCCGGGGAGACGCAACCAGGAGTCTTTGAGCACAGTCCACGACAACCCGAAGCGTGCACTGTCAGCGCTGACATCGATCTCAAGTAGACCCGGCCAGGCGCACAGGTGCTCTTCCTCGCCGCCGGGCGTTTGCCCGAGCATGAACGGACAGGCCTGGTGCTCGTGGCCTTCCAACACCCAAGGCACCCAGTCAACCAATGCAGGCGGAATCGCCTTGTTTGACTGTGCCTCTGCAAGTGAAGGCAACAGCATCAACAGCGCAAAAATCGCGGACGCAATGCGCATGTTCGTCTCGTTGATTTGACCAGTCGCCAGCCTAGCGGATTTTCACGCGAGGCTCATGCCTCCAGTCTGTGCCGGAGCTGCTTGCAAACCCAACGCAATCCGCAGGCGGTAGTGATGTCTTGGACACAGCACCGCGCAAGCCGCACCGCGCGAGCCGCACCGCGCGAGCCGCACCGAACAGGCTCACCCAAGCAGTAAATGAAAGGCCTGGATAATCGACGCCAGCATGAATCCGGTCAGGAACGAAATGTACGACCAGCGCAGATACGGATACTTGTGCATGGCCAGGTATTGGCCGAGGGAATACACGTCGCGCACCACCGTCTCGTAGGCCTGCCCCGGCATCATGGCGGCGGCCATTTCCTCCAGATAGCGCTTCTGATCAAGCGCCGTGAAGTGAGCGAAAAACAAAATATTGAAACCTTCGGGAATCGGCCCCTCCAAGCGTTTGGCGCGACGGAATTTTGGCAAGACCGCAAGGATGGCCAACAACAAAGCGAGCAACGAAAACACTCCCAGCACCAACAACCCCAGTCGCAAGTCAGGGTCGTTGACCCGGCCGAGCACAATGGTCAGCACGATCGACGATACCGTAATGATGATGTTGGCCTTGGTATCGGCCATCGTCGACAACTGCACGTGATGCTGTTGCAACAAGCGCAAGAGATGATCTGAGCTACCCCGCTCAGGCACCTTGGCAAACGGTCGCGGACGCTCCAGGCTGTCTGGCGGATCGACCGGGGCGTTCATGCCGGCGACACTATCTGCATGTTCATGCGGCGATCATATGAAGATGACTACTTCCCGTACAGGTTTGTTTGGCTGGCGATGCTTGGGCCGCGCTGCACTCACCGCCTTGGCCGCACTTCTATTGGCAGGCTGCAAGGCGAGCTTTTTTGCCACGCTGAACGCGGGCACGCCGCCGGTGGAAAGCGTGCTGTATCTACCCGAGCATCGACTCGCGCTGGATGTCTACCAACCTGCTGCGCAAGCGGCATCCACTCCAGTGGTGGTGTTTGTGTATGGCGGTCGCTGGCAAAGTGGACAGCGCTCCGAATACGCGTTTGTCGGCAAGCGGCTTGCCGAGGCCGGCGTGCTCACTTTGGTGATCGACTATCGGCTGTGGCCGCAGGTGCGTTTCCCGGTATTTGTCGATGACACGGTGCAGGCGATCGCCTGGGCGCGAGAACATGCTGCGCACTATGGCGGCGATCCGCAACGCATCTTCTTGGTCGGCCATTCGGCCGGAGCGCATATCGTCGCCTTGATTGGCACTGACGCGCGTTATCTCCACGCAATCGAGTGGGCTCCGCACGATCTGGCTGGCGTCGTGGGCATCGCCGGACCGTATGACTTCTTGCCGCTGGAAGATGATGATTTGCGCGACATGTTCGGCCCTGAGGCAAACTGGCCAACATCGCAGCCAGTCAATTTCGTTGATGGCGACGAACCGCCGTTCCTGCTCCTGCACGGCACCTCAGATCTGCTGGTGTGGCTGCGAAACAGCGAGCGTTTGCAAGCCAGATTTCAAGCCGCTGGCACACCGATTGAGCTGCGCCGCTATTCCGGTGTCGGTCACATTAGAATTCTGAGCGGGTTTCGTTATCCGTGGCTCGCTGATACGGCCGAGGATGTCGTTGAGTTTGTGAAGCGGCAGCCAGCCGTTGAGTCAACAGCTGGGCGCTGAGGAGTGCGCTTGGGCTAGCCCGTTCGGCTGTTGTGGCAGCGCCGGAAAGCGCGATGACTTGCTTGGGAAATCCCCATCGCGCTTTCCGGCAGCCAGATAGCTACCCTTGAACCCAGGCTCGCAGCAGGCACTTGTGGGAGCGCCGGAAGGCGCGATTTCATCCCTTGGCGCAGCGCATCGCGCCTTCCGGCGCTGCCACAACTGCCGAGACTAGGCCTTCGGCTTCAGCATGGTTCCTGTGCAACCAGGCGCCCCACACAAACAGGTCCAGCGCTTTTTCATGCGTTGCGTGTGGCGCTGATCCAAAACAATGCCGTAGTCATAGGTCAGCTCTTCGCCGGCGGCAATGGCCCGCATACTCTCGATCACCACGCGCTCGTCGCGGGGCTTGCCCGACTCACTTTCGACAACAGCGGCGCGGCAGTTCGGCGCACAGCTGTGGTTGATCCAGCGCGCGTCATTGCCATCGATATTGGCATCGATGATGTAGCGCTCATTCAAGGTAAACAGAAAGGTGTGGCCACTGTCGGCGCTGCCGGCGTATTTGCGATCCGCGGCGGCGTGCGAAATCAGCTTGCCGCAGTAATCGATCAACTCAAGCGCGGCCGCAATGGGCCGCCGAGCAAACACGCCACTGCCGTGAATCGACGAGCGACGCACTTCAAACAACGCCGCTTCGATCTGGCTCATTGACGCTTGCCGCTCAGTCCTCGGCTGCCGCCGCCGTTGCCGTAAAGCGCAGACTCACATCGCCAGCGCCATGCAAGACCAAGTCACTGCCATCCATCGATGCGGATTCGAGCGTGGGCAGCACGGCAAACAGCGCTTGTTCGATCTCGCCAGCGGGCGATTCGCAGCCACGTTTGGTGGCTGCCGGCAGCCCCACTGACAAACGCTTCTCAAGCATCTGATAGCCGGCACTGAAGCGATTGCAACCACTGTCGCCAGACAAGCGTTTGTGGTCGATGTTCAGCCGAATCGAGGAAGCCTCTGCCCGATCCAATCCTTTGGCGGTGCTCGACGTCAAGGCCCAGTAAGTCTCTACCGGCAATGCCTCCAGCAGCACAACCGCAGCGGCAACCACCTTGGGGGTGGCGTCGGTTTCGGCGGACGGTGTCTGGCAACCACTCACTGCCAGCAGCACCGAGCACATCGCCACGTAGCGCAGGTCGCGTCTCGCAAACATAGTTCAATCTCCGGATTCAATCGATGCAAGCCAAAAAAAGATGCAATCCAATCGTGATGATCGCGACAAGCGAGGCGTTCGCCAATCCCTCAACCCTTTTTCGCAACCAGGCCCCAGATCACCAGCAAGATGATTGCGCCAATCACCGACATGATGAAGCCGGCCGCTTGGCCAGCCTGATACAAGCCCAGCGCTTGCCCGATGTAGGTGCCGACGAAGGCGCCGGCAACGCCCAGCACCGTGGTCAGGATGAAGCCGGTGACCTGACGGCCGGGCTTCAACATGCGTGCCACGAGACCGATAACAAAGCCGATCAGGATGGTCCAAAGCAAGGTCATGGTGATTTCCTGTGAAGACGGGGTGGAGACGTTAACAACAGCCGTGGTCGTGGCCAAATCGAGAGTCACCCGCCGCTACGCCAACGCCGCGCGTCAATCCCGCCTGACTTGCTACAAAGTGATCTGCCACCACCCGTGCCACCGCCGCAGTAACCCGCTTGCCGGTGGGAATGTGCAGAAATTCGTTCGGCCCGTGCGCGTTGGAATGCGGCCCCAGCACGCCCGTGATCATGAATTGCGCACCCGGAAACTTCTCTCCCAACATGCCCATGAAGGGAATGGTGCCGCCTTCGCCCATGTGCATGGCTGGCGCTGAAAAGAACTCACGACTGGCACGATCAATCGCGTTGTCCAGCCACGCGGCACTCGGAGGCGCATTCCAACCCGTCGCCGACTTCTCCAACACAAACTCAACCCGCGCGCCATTGGGCGGATCCCGCATCAACAATTCAGTCAGCATCGCGCCAGCGCGTTCGCCATCCAAAGTGGGTGGCAGGCGCAGGCTCAGTTTGACGGCGGTAAACGGTCGCAGCACGTTGCCGGCGTCGGCCAAATTGGGAATACCGTCCACTCCAGTGATCGACAGCGCCGGCCGCCACGTCCGGTTGAGCACCAGTTCGGACAACTCGCTGTGCATTGGGGTCATGCCGGGCAGAAACGGAAACTTGTCAAAGATTGCCGTATCAAGCACTTCGGCGGCACGCTTGGCTTGGGCGATACGTTGCTCGGGAATATCCACAAACAAGCCATCGACGCGAATGCGTCCAGTGACTTCGTCCTCCAAGCGTGACAACAGCTGCCGCAGCAAACGAAAACTCGATGGCACCACTCCCGATGCATCGCCTGAGTGCACACCTTCGTCGAGCACGCTGACTTTCAGATTGCCACCCGCCAAGCCGCGCAAACTGGTGGTGCACCAGAGCTGGTCGTAGTTGCCGCAGCCCGAGTCCAGACACACCACGAGTGATGGCTTGCCAATTCTTGCGGCCAAATGATCGACGTAGTGCGGCAAGTCATAGCTTCCAGACTCTTCGCACGCTTCGATCAGCACCACGCAGCGGCGGTGCGGAATGCCCTGCTCGCGCAGCGCCATGATCGCGGCCAGCGATCCGTAAATCGCGTAGCCATCGTCGGCACCGCCGCGGCCATACAACTTGTCACCCTTGATGACCGGCTTCCAAGGCCCGAGGTCGCTGGCCCAGCCGGTCATTTCGGGTTGCTTGTCGAGATGCCCATACAGCAGTACGCAATCGTCGCTGGCAACATCCTCAGCGGCCGTCTTAGCGCTGCCACTTGCGGCTATGTCGATAAAGATCAGCGGGGTGCGGCCCGGCAAGCGGACCACTTCCATCTGCATGCCTGCGATCGCCTGCTTGCCCACCCAGCCGGCCATCAACGCCACCGCGTCATCCATGTAACCGTGCTGCGCCCAGTTGGCGTCAAACATCGGCGACTTGTTGGGAATGCGGATGTATTCAACCAACTGCGGAACGATCTCGTCGTCCCACATGCCTGCCACGAAACGGTCAACGCGCTGACTATCCATCCGGACTCTCACAGTGTGCGATGCCGGAAGTCTATCTGACTGATGCCAAGTAAGCCGGCCGACCGACCCCTGAGGCCGGTGTGCGCTGTAGGAAATGTCCTACAGCACGGGCCGAAAAGTGCTTCGCCATTGCGCCCACGTCTGCCGATCCCCGCGGCCTAGGCGAATCGGAACAATAGCTCCACTGGCGCAGCACTCGCTGACCAGCAAATCCCGCTCCATCACTCTTGCAATTCTCACCAAGGAAATCCTCATGAACGCTATCACTCGCCTGCTGTCCGCCCTCGTCCTGTCCTTGCTGGTCTCGGTCTCCGCGTTCGCGGCTGGCAAGGTCGATATCAACCGCGACAACGCGGTGGCCTTGGCCGCCGGTCTGAACGGCATTGGCCCAGCCAAAGCTGAAGCCATCGTCGCTCACCGCGAAAAGAACGGCCCATTCAGCAGCGCCGACCAACTGGTGGAAGTGCGTGGAATTGGCCTCGCCACGGTGGAAAAGAACCGCGACGTGATCGTTGTGGGCAGCGCCGCACCCGCTACTGCAGCAGTCGCTGCCAAGCCCAGTAACTGATCTCACCGACCTTGCCCGACCCCAGTCGCTGGGGTCGGGCAAAGCGGTTGCTACGGTCGCAAAGTCATCGTCAACGGCTAAACTTGAGCGGTGATCATTCCCGCCTACTGCATTCAACCCTCTCGAATTCCCGGTGCCGGCAAGGGTGTGTTTCTGACTGAAGCCATCGCCGCCGGAAGGGTGATGGTCGCACCCGAGGCTATCCCGCGCGTGCACCACTGGGAAGAGCTGGACGCCATGCCCGATCCCGCCGCCGCACGTGCTGCCAGCGTCCGCTGGTTCGAAGAGTTCTGCACAGTCAGCCTAGACTGGCCCGACGAGTGCTACATCAACCACCAGTTCGAGCCCAATGGCTTGTGGCATCTGGGCTTTGTATTTGCGGCTCGCGATATCGCGGTGGGTGAGGAACTGACCGTCGACTATCGACACCTGTTGCCAGAGGGCGAAGCCGAAACGTTTGTCGATGCCGACAGCGGCCTCGCCATCGTTGGCTGGAGTGGCCGCGAAAGCCTGCGACGCTCGACTGCCGAGCTTGCCCAGCTGCTCGACTGATGAACCTGCAATATCTGCCGTCGTTCGGATACCAGCGCATGCGCTGGCGTAACCAGCTGGGATGGACACGCGAGATTGCGCGCGATCCGCACCCCAACCAGGCAGGCGACGCCTGGCGTGTGTCGATCGCGGAAATCGATCATGACAGCGCGTACTCGGAGTTTCCCGGTCGCTATCGCGAGCAAGTCCTGCTGGAAGGCAATGGCTTCATCCTTACCTTTGCCGATGGCCGCCAGTCACGCCTTGAACCGCCGCATGCGCGGATTGCATTCGATGGAGCGCTAGCTCCGCATTGCCGGTTGATTGATGGTCCGGTGCGTGACTTCAACCTGTTTTACGACCCCAGTCGGCTGACTGCTACCCTGTACCATCGACCGTTGGTTGGCACCATGCTGGTGTTTGTGAATCCCGCCTGCACATGGCTGATTTACGCCATGGCCGGTCAGTTCAAGGTGCTTGAGCGCGGGCCACGCCTGAACGTGGCACAGGGCGACAGCGTGCAGCTGGACAATCCCAGCGACCACCGCCAACGGCTGTTGATAGAAGGCGGCGGCGAACTTCTGCTGGTCAGTATCTCGCCTTTAGACGCGCCTTGAGTGCACGCGAATCGATGGGCCGTATCTGTCGGATCTGGCAGCGCTCGCGATTGAACTGGACGGCGTCGAAGCGTGTGGAGACCCGATTCTGGCTTGAGGAAACACCGATTCCACCGGCGAACTCCAGCCCCGGACATGGCCGCTGGACGTCGATCAAGAAGACCTTATTGACCCGCGTCCACACAGCGATGGTTTGCGGCCCCAACAATTCAAAGCGCTGCAAGGTAAAAAAGTTGAAGCCGTCTACTGGCTCGCCGGCGACTGCCTCATATTCGACCAGCCGAGAAGCCAAGCGCTCGCGTGGGCTGGGAGACGCACACGCGGACAAGCTGGTGGCCAAGAATGCGAGCAGAAGAAAACTACCGAGACGGCGCGTAATAACACTGGGTTGTGATTGCATGGCTTGCTCCTGAACCTAGTCGATGCTTCCCCATTCTCACGCCATTCCAAGCCCCGTGCCGCATCGCCTGCTCGACCGTTCAGCCGCTCATCAGCGAGGCGAAGGGGTTGACGGCGGCGGCGGCGGCGCTATCTAATACGCGGCTTCGCTCGTCTCCTGTCGACGACTCGAACATGCACACAACATCTGGCTAGGTAGCTCAGTTGGTAGAGCAGAGGACTGAAAATCCTCGTGTCGGCGGTTCGATTCCGCCCCTGGCCACCACTCCCCAGTTCCTTAAAGCTCGCTAACCCGTGCAGGTCGAGGATTCCCCGCCAACGCGCGGTACGCGCGTTGGCGCTCGTTGGGAGCGGACGGCTGCGCCGTCCAAGCGCTCCCACTCGCCCTCGTGTCGGCGGTTCGATTCCGCCCCTGGCCATCACTCCGTTGCGTTGCCCCAGCGTTGCGCTGCCAACTGACCACCTGTGGTCGCCAACGCCCGCAAAAACCCCTCATCCAACGCGTAACGTCCCAGCCAGCCTTGGCGAGTGCCCGTCAGCACCCGCAGCATATTGTCGCGGCCGCCGGGTAGGCGGCCCATCGGCAGCAAGCTGAGGTCGCGCAGGGTGGCGGCTAGGGTGCTGTCGGATTGAAACATCGGAGTGAGCCAGCGACTCCAGAATTGGTAGATGCCGACATGCGCTCGGCGAGTGCTGGCGAAGGCGTGCAACTGCGGCGACAGCGGTTCGCTGCGACGCAGTGCATCACGCAAGGCCAAGGCATCCAGCAATGCCATGTTGACGCCCTGCCCTAGCTGCGGGCTCATCGAGTGGGCGGCGTCGCCAATCACCAACAAACGCTCGCGATGCCAATGGCGGCCCAGAATCACGTCTCGGTAAGTGGCAACCGCAAGCGTCTGCGGGTCAGCGAGATCCGCCAGCAAAGACTCGATCTCCGGCCACAACTCCAGTACTCGTGCTCGCCACGCTGGCATTCCTGAGCCACGCCAGCTGTCGATGCTGTTGACGCGCAAACTCCAGAAAAAACTGACCCGCGGGGTTGCGTCGCCCGGTCGCGTGCCCACCGGCAAGACGCCAATCATGTGGCGCGCGCCTTGGTAGCGCTGACGCAACTCGCTGGGCCAAGGCCATTCGCCCTCAGCCAACAGGCACCAAAGCGCGCCCCACGGATAGGGTGCGTCGACTTCCACACGATCAAGTGAGGCACGCAGCTTCGAGGCGGCGCCGTCGGCTGCGATCACCAGATCAAAGGGACCGTGCTGGCGGCCTGACTCTTCGGTGAGCACGCCACGTTCGCAGTCGACATTGGTGATCGTGCACCCCGAATGCAGCGAATCGCCGTCATTCCATGCGGCGCGCAGCAGTTCAAATAACGCGCCGCGCTGCATGCCCAGCCCAAACAGCCGCGCATCCAAGCCGTCGTAACGCATGTCCATGACGCCGCGTCGGCTGGGCAGATCGCCAAACAATCGATGCACCGGACGACCGTGGCGCAGCGCCGACTCCAGCAAACCGAGCTGCCACAAGGCCTGCAGACCGGTGGGTTGCAGCAGGAAACCCGCGCCAACCGGACCCGGCTGTGCCGCGCGCTCGAAGACTTCGACACGATGTCCGTCCCGCGACAGTGCCAAGGCCGCAGTTTGACCGGCGGTTCCATATCCCACGATGGCGATGTGCAAAGGCTTCATTGACACAGTCTGACGCGGCAATCTGGCTGTTGTCAGCGTCGGGCCGTGCCGAAGGCCCGGCGCTATACTCGCGGCCTTCACGTATTGCGGACTCGTCAACGAACATGACCCATCAATGAATCCGAACTTCCTCGACTTTGAGCAACCCATCGCCGAACTGGAGGCCAAAATCTCCGAGTTGCGTCACGCCAGCCATGGCTCGGCGTTTCACATCGAAGAAGACATCGCCAAACTGCGGGAGAAGCTCAAAAGCCGGACTGCCGAGATTTTTCGCGCGTTGACGCCTTGGCAAGTCACCCAGTTGGCGCGGCACCCGCAACGGCCTTACACCGAGGACTACATCGCCGCCATCTGCGATGAGTTTCATGAGCTGGCCGGGGATCGCGCCTATGCCGATGACGCAGCCATTGTCGCTGGCTTGGGCCGCATTGACGGCCGCCCGGTGGCCATCATCGGCCAGCAAAAGGGCCGCGATACCAAAACCAAAATTCGCCGCAATTTCGGTATGCCGCGCCCCGAGGGATACCGCAAGGCGCTGCGCATCATGAAGATGGCGGAGCGCTTCAAACTGCCACTGCTGACCTTCATCGACACCCCTGGTGCCTATCCGGGCGTGGGCGCCGAAGAGCGCGGCCAGTCGGAGGCCATCGCCCGCAATCTGATCGAGATGGCCGAGCTGCGCACACCGATCATCTGCACGGTGATTGGCGAGGGCGGCTCAGGCGGCGCATTGGCTATCGGCGTCGGTGATCGCACCATGATGCTGGAATACAGCACCTACTCGGTGATCAGTCCAGAAGGCTGTGCATCGATTTTGTGGAAAAGTGCCGAACGCGCCCGCGATGCTGCCGATGCGCTTGGCCTCACTGCGCCGCGCTTGCTGGAGTTGGGATTGATCGACCAACTGATCAAAGAACCACTCGGCGGCGCTCATCGTGATCCCGCCGACATGGCAATACGCTTGAAAAGCGCGCTGCTGGCGCAACTGGATCAATTGCAACGCATCGACCTGCAAGGCTTGCTCGATCAACGCTATCAACGCTTGCGCAGCTACGGCCGGTTTGAAGCGGCGTGACGCTTTCCCAATTGGTTTGAAGTGGCGGCCAGCCCATGAGCGAATTCGTCAGCTACTTGCATGAAGTGTTTGCGTCGTTCGGGCCGATCAACAGCAAACGGATGTTTGGTGGCCACGGCATCTATCACCAAGGCCTGATGTTTGCTCTGGTGGCCGACGACGCGCTGTATCTCAAAGCCGATGCCAACTCGCGTGCCGAGTTTGCCAGTCGTGGGCTGGCGGCATTCGAGTTCATGAAACAAGGCAAGCCGATGCAGATGTCCTATTTTGCGGCTCCCGAGAGCATCTTCGACGATCCCGTTGAGGCCGCCATCTGGGCCAATCGGGGCTTCCAGGCCGCCGTTCGCGCCATCAAGCCAAGCAAGCGACCGCGCTGATTGCCGCTGACGTGAAAGCAGGCTCCAGCTGGGTTCTCTTCTCCCTCCCTGATGTTCGGGGGCGAAGCCCTGCGACTTGCAGGCCGAAGGCCTGCGCAGGGTCAGAGCGCGCAACGCGCCGGAGGGCTGGGGAGGGGTTAGGAAGCACATTGCTATTGCGGACGGCCATGGCAGCGAAGACTTCCATGATTCAACGGTGGCCATTCGCCATGGCCGTTCCGCATACTCCGCGCCTTCACGCGCAAAAGCACACCCATGACCACCATCGGCACGCCGCTTTCGGCCACTGCGACCCGTCTGTTGCTGCTGGGTGCGGGTGAGCTCGGCAAGGAAGTCGCCATCGAGGCGCAACGGCTAGGACTCGAAGTCATCGCGGTTGATCGCTACGCCAACGCGCCAGCGATGCAAGTGGCCCATCGCGCGCATGTGATCAACATGCTGGATGCGACCGCCTTGCGCGCGGTCATCGAAGCAGAGCAGCCGCACTTCATCGTCCCCGAAATTGAAGCCATCGCAACTGCCGAATTGCTGGCCCTGGAGAACGAAGGCTATCGCGTCATTCCCACCGCACGCGCCGCCCGCTTGACCATGGATCGCGAGGGCATTCGCCGTTTGGCGGCCGAGGAGTTGGGATTGCCGACCTCGAACTATCGATTCGCTGAAACCCTTGTTGAATATCGGGACGCGGTGAACGCCGTCGGCACGCCCTGCGTGGTCAAGCCGTTGATGTCGAGCTCAGGCAAAGGTCAAAGCGTGGTTCGCGGGGAGGCGGATATCCAACGTGCTTGGGACTATTCGCAGGCCGGCGGCCGCGCCGGCAGCGGCCGCGTGATCGTCGAAGGCTTCATCGATTTCGACTACGAGATCACCTTGCTGACGATTCGGCACGCAGATGGCACTGCGTTTTGCGCGCCGATCGGGCATCTGCAGATCGATGGTGACTATCGCGAATCCTGGCAACCGCATCCGATGAGCGAGTCGGCGCTGGCAAGCGCGCAACAGATCGCCAGACACATCACCGACAACCTTGGCGGCCGCGGGCTGTTTGGTGTCGAACTGTTCGTCAAGGGCGACCACGTGTGGTTCAGCGAAGTCTCGCCACGCCCGCATGACACCGGATTGGTGACCCTGATTTCCCAGGACCTTTCGCAGTTCGCCCTGCATCTGCGCGCCATCCTGGGCCTGCCCATCGTCAACATTGCCCAGCGCGGACCGTCCGCTTCCTGCGCGCTGTTGGTTGCGGGCGAGAGTTCGCAGGTGAGCTTCTCGGCGGTGGAGCTGGCGCTGCGCGCCCCGGACTCGCAATTGCGCCTGTTCGGCAAACCCGAAGTTCGCGGCAAGCGACGTATGGGCGTGGCCTTGGCGCGAGCGGACTCCATCGAAGCCGCTCGCGAAAAAGCACGGCAGATGGAAGCGGTGTTGCAGGCGGGGATCAGGCTCTAGCCGTTGGGCGGCCTATAGCCTGTGTGGAAGCGGCGGAAGCCGCGAAAGACTTGCCACAATGCTGTGATTTCGCGGCTTCCGCCGCCCCCACCTAATCAGATCGCGATACTCACGCCCACCCGCGTGGCGAGGTCTAGCTATTCATCATCCGGCCAGCGCGGGCCAGGTTTGGTGGTGGCAGGCACCCGTCGATAGGCTCGCACGCCTTCCCACACCGCCAGCGCATCGCGCGTCGCGGCCACGTCGTGCACCCGCAGCAACATCGCGCCGTTCTGCGCCGCAATCATCGCCGCCACCGCTGAGCCCACGGCGCGGGCATCGATAGCGCGACCGGTTAGCACGCCGATCATGCCCTTTCGCGACAGTCCCGCGAGCACGGGCACGCCGAGATCAGCAAACCGGCCAAGCTCGGCGAGCAGCCGCAAATTGTGTTGCAGCGTCTTGCCGAAGCCGAAGCCTGGGTCAATCAGCAATCGCTGCTTGCTGATGCCACTCATCTCACAGGCAAACATCCGCTCGGCAAGAAAGCGATGCACGTCGGCAACCACATCGTCGTAGCTCGGATTCGCCTGCATACTGCGCGGCTCGCCCTGCATGTGCATCAGACACACCGGCACGCCAAGTTCAGCCGCTGCATCCAGCGCGCCTTCCCGGCGTAGCGCAAACACGTCGTTGATCAGGCCCGCACCCGCCGCGACCGCGGCACGCATGACCGCCGGTTTTGACGTATCGATCCAGATCGGCACCGCGGTGAGCTCGGCCAAGCGCTCGATCACGGGTATGACGCGGCGCAACTCCTCATCAACATCCACGTCGCTGGCACCCGGCCGGGTCGACTCACCGCCAATATCAAGCGCGTCCGCGCCATCGGCAACCAGCTGCAAGCCGTGCGCAACGGCCGCGTTGACCTGCTCAAACTGACCACCGTCGGAGAACGAATCCGGGGTGACATTGACAATACCGACCACCCGCGGCCGGTCGAGAAGCAGCCGGCGACCGCCGCAATCGAGCTGAGGAGTGGTGGAAAACACGACAGGTGGCGTGAGCGCGAGCTACTTGAGAAAAGGTCTGCGCCAGTCCCAGCTTGGGAGCGGGATATCCGCTCGCCAAACTGTTGCTGGCGCTTTCAAGAAAGCTTCGCTCAGGTCTGCGCGGCCGGGCCGCCGATCGGGCTGGGGCCTGAACCTTTCTGCCCAGTGCCAGACGCATCGGTGCGTGGCTTTTCAGTCCAGTTGGCCGGTGGCTCTGGCGAACGGCCCGCCATGATGGCGTCGATCTGCACCGCATCGATGGTTTCGTATAGCAGCAGCGTATCTGCCATCAAATGCAAGGTGTCGAGTTTTTCGCTCAAGATCTGCTTAGTTCGCTGATAAGCGCGATCCAGAATCTCACGCACCACTTCGTCGATTTTGCGAGCAGTGTCATCAGCAACAACCTTGTGCTGAGTCACCGAGCGACCAAGAAACACTTCGTCCTCTTGCTCGCCGTAGCTGATCGGACCCATTTCGTCCGACAAGCCCCACTTGGTGACCATGTTGCGAGCCATCTTGGTAGCGCGCTCAATGTCATTGGACGCACCCGTGGTGACCTTGTCTGCGCCGAAAATCAACTCTTCGGCGACCCGGCCACCGTACAGCGAGCACAGGTGGCTCTCGATGTAGGTGCGGTTGTAACTGTAGCGATCACCCTCGGGCAGGTACATGGTCACGCCCAACGCCCTTCCTCTGGGAATGATGGTGACCTTGTAGACCGGGTCGTGCTCGGGAACCATACGGCCAACGATCGCGTGTCCCGCCTCGTGATAGGCGGTGAGCTTTTTCTCGTCCTCGCTCATCGCCATGGAGCGGCGCTCCGCGCCCATCATGATCTTGTCGCGCGCTTTGTCGAAGTGCTGCATCTCCACTTCTTTGGCGTTTTCGCGGGCGGCAAACAGCGCAGCCTCGTTCACCAAGTTGGCCAAGTCGGCGCCTGAAAAACCAGGCGTACCGCGCGCAATCGTCATCGGAATGACGTCATCGGCCAGCGGCACTTTGCGCATGTGCACTTTCAGAATCTGCTCGCGGCCCTTCACATCCGGCAAACCGACAACGACCTGACGGTCAAAGCGGCCTGGACGCAGCAAGGCCGGGTCCAACACATCCGGCCGGTTGGTGGCCGCGACCACGATGATGCCTTCAGAGCCTTCAAAGCCATCCATCTCGACCAGCAACTGATTCAAGGTCTGCTCACGCTCGTCGTGCCCGCCGCCCAAGCCCGCGCCACGATGGCGACCGACAGCGTCGATTTCATCGATGAAGATGATGCACGGTGACTGTTTCTTGGCTTGGTCAAACATGTCGCGCACACGTGACGCGCCGACGCCGACGAACATCTCGACAAAGTCGGAACCTGAAATCGAGAAGAACGGCACCTTGGCTTCGCCAGCAATGGCCTTGGCCAGCAAGGTCTTGCCAGTGCCCGGCGAGCCAACCATCAGCACGCCGCGCGGAATCTTGCCACCCAACTTCTGGAAGCGGCCCGGATCGCGCAGGAACTCGACCAACTCGCTGACTTCTTCCTTGGCCTCATCGCAACCTGCCACGTCAGCAAACGTCACCTTGATCTGGTCTTCCGACAGCAGTTTGGCGCGCGAGCGACCAAAGCTCATCGCGCCGCGGCCACCGCCGCCGGACTGCAACTGGCGCATGAAGAAAATGAAGATGCCGATGAAGATCAAGTACGGCAGCAAACTGACGATGATGTAGGCGGCCGAGTACTGCGACGCCGGCTCTTTCTGGTCTATCGCCACCTTATGGTTCAACAGGTCGTTGACCATATCGCGATCGCCGGGGCTGATGGTGTCGAATTTGGTGCCGTCTTTGCGCTCGCCACGAATGGTCACGCGATCTTCTTCGATGACGACGCGCGCGACAGAATCGGCCTTCACCTGTTCGATGAAGTCGTCGTAGTCAAGCCGCTGGCTACCGGCGTTGCGCGGCTGGAAACTGTTGAACACGCCCAGCAGCACCACCGCGATTACCACCCACAGCAGCAGGTTTTTGGCCAAATCGTTCATCGATAACCCTTGTTTTGCGCATTCAGCAATGCAGCAGATTCAGACATCTCAAGCATCTCAAACATCTCAAACATCTCACTCACCACTTTGGAGCTTCACTTTGGAGCCAGGCGCTTGTTGGTCGCCAGCACGTAAACCTCGGAAGAGCGCAGCCGTGAGGCCTTGGGTTTACGCACTTGCACTTTCTCATAGCGCTTGCGCAGATCGAGCAGGAAAGCATCCGATCCCACGCCTTGAAACAATTTGAGCAGAAAATTGCCACCCGGCCGCAAATGCTGCTGGGCGAAGTCGCGCGCCAGTTCGATCAGGTTCATCGCACGGGCCTGATCCACCGAAGCCACTCCAGTCATATTGGGTGCCATATCGGAAAGCACAAGATCGGCTTGCGCCGCACCCAACAGCGTCTCCAGGCGCAACAATGCCTCAGCGTCGCTGAAATCGCCGTGCACAAAATCGACGCCGGCAATCGGCGGCATCTCGAGGATATCGAGTGCCAGCACCCGCCCCGAATCGCCCAGCATGCGTCGCGCCACTTGCGACCAGCCACCGGGCGCTGCGCCGAGATCAACCACCGTCATGCCGGGTTTCAACAGCCGATCGCGTTCGATCAACTCCTCCAGCTTGTAAGCGGCACGCGAACGCATGCCTTCGGCCTGAGCACGTTTGACGAAGGTGTCAGCGAAATGTTCTTTCAGCCATGCCCGACTGGATTTACTGCGTGCCATTCACATTGCCTGCGCCGCACCGGGCGGTCATATTGGACGCGCATGATACCCTTGCGCCCCGCAATCGCCCTGTTCCAGCCGTCATGCCTGCATCGCTCACATCCAATCAGAAGCGCTATTTGCGCAGTCTCGCCCACGGCTTGAAGCCGGTAGTCATGCTCGGCGCGAAGGGCGTTACCGACTCGCTGGTCGCTGAATTGGATCTTGCCTTGGCCCACCACGAGCTCATCAAGGTCAAGGTTGCCGCGGAAGATCGGGATTCGCGCGACCAGTCGATTGTCGACCTGTTTGCGCGCGTCGACGCGGTCGTGGTTCAGCGCATCGGCAATGTCGCGGTGGCCTATCGGCACAACCCGCTGAAGCCGCAAATCGAGCTGCCAAGCTAAATCCGAACGCGTCGCAAAGATGAGCCTGATCGAGCATCGCCCTGAAGGACTGTTGCGGGTGCGCTGGGTGCGCGCCGACGCCATCGGCGTTGAAGGCGCGTCACTGACGAGCAGCTTCTTGCTTACGCCGCAAACACTGATTGCCGACTGGTCACCGCGCAGCGTCGAGCAGATTGACGACAGCGCCATCGAGATCGTTCTGTCACTCAAACCAGAATTGGTCTTGCTTGGTACCGGCACCCGTCAACAGTTTCCAAGCCAAGCCGTACTCGCGGCATTCCTGCGCCGGCAAATTGGCTTTGAAGTGATGGACAACGCGGCCGCCGCTCGGACTTATCACTTGCTGGCGCAGGAGGGTCGCAAGCTGGTGGTTGGGTTTTTGTTGGGCGGTGGCTAGGGCTTTCAGAACTCAGCAGCGCGGATTCAAGGCCCAAACCTCATTCCCGCTGAAGCGGGAATGCAGTGACCCAGCGGCGCGGCGATCGCTGACATCAGTTTGGGCTCATCGCCGGCAATTGCCCTAAACCGCAATCCCCAACGCCCCCGAGCGCACCACTTCCAGCAATTCTGCACCGCTGGCCAATTCGGCAATAAAGCCATTGATCTCGGATTCGCTGGCGGTCAACTCGACAATAAACTGTCCATGCTCAGCGAAAAGCACGCGGCCACCGCCGCGCAACACATAGCCGCGAACCGCGTCGGCTTGTGGCTCGGCCACCTTCAATTTGAGCACGGCGAGCTCGCGTTCGATGTGCTCACCCAAGGTCATGTCCACGACTTCAACCACATCAATCAACTTGCTCAATTGATTGAGAATTTGCGCGATGACGGCGTCTGAGCCCTTGGTCACCAAGGTGATGCGGGAGATATCGGCGTCCTCGGTGGCCGCTACCGAGAGTGACTCGATGTTGTAGCCACGCGTCGAGAACAGGCCAGCGACGCGCGTCAGCGCGCCGGCTTCGTTTTGCAGCGAAACAGCAATGATATGGCGCATGGGTCCCCAACTGGTTGTGCCGCAAACTCCCTTGGCGCAAGCGTAGTCGATTCCAGCGTCCGCGCGAAACATGGGCGGCAGCTGATTTTCGATGCAACTGGTGCATTGCAACAAACTGCTCGCTTTTCTAGGTTCAAGTCTCTAAAAAGAACTCTCCTACTTCGCCTTCACTTTGATTGAGTCCGCGACCATGACCCGTGACGCCGCATCCAGCCCCCGCGCCCACCCTTTGGCCGGCACCCGCATGAGTGGTGCACAGATGATCGTGCAAGTGCTGGCAGACGAAGGTACGACGACGATTTTTGGCTATTCCGGTGGCGCCATCCTGCCGACCTACGACGCGGTGTTCTTGCACAACCAGGCGCAAGCCGAGCGCGGTTGTGCGCAGATGCCCTTGGTGGTTCCGGCCAATGAACAGGGTGCAGGCTTCATGGCAGCGGGTTATTCACGCGCCAGTGGCCGCGTTGGCGTCGCCATCGTCACCTCCGGCCCAGGTGCTACCAACACGGTTACGCCGGTGCGCGACTGCATGGCAGATTCGATTCCGCTGCTGGTGATTTGCGGCCAGGTGCCGACGGCGGCGATTGGTTCGGACGCCTTTCAAGAAGCACCGGTACCAGCCTTGATGGGCGCGGTTGCCAAACATATTTTTCTGGTCACCGACCCCAGCAAGCTCGAAGCGACGATTCGCACCGCGTTTGAGATCGCCCGCACGGGTCGGCCCGGCCCCGTGGTTGTGGATGTTCCCAAGGACGTGCAGAACTGGATTGGCGAGTTCCGCGGCGAAGGCAAACTGCCCATCCCAGGCTATCGACGGCGTTTGTTTGCGGTCAACAATGCACAAATCGAAGAGGAGGAGGCGCGCGAGTTCATCGAAATATTGCGCACTTCCAAGCGGCCATTGATATATGCCGGCGGCGGTGTCATCAACGGCCAAGCCTCCGCTGCGTTGCGGGAGTTCGCCGACGCTTTCGGCATTCCGGCTGTCACCACTTTAATGGGTATTGGTGCAGTCGACACCACCCAGCCGTTGTCGATGCACATGCTCGGCATGCACGGTGCCGCCTACGCCAATTACGCCGTGGATGACGCTGACTTCATCATCGCGGTGGGCTCGCGCTTTGATGATCGCGTCGCCGGAGATCCACCCAACTTCGCTCGCAACGCGCGTCGCATCGCCCATTTCGACATTGACCGCGCCGAGATTCACAAAGTGCGCCACGCCGATTGGAGTCACGTGGGGCAGCTCGATGAGGCCCTGCGGGCAATCACCCAGTACGGTCGCGCAGCGGCGTTGCAGCCGGACTACCGCGAATGGCATGCGCACTTGGCAACCTTGAAGCAAACCTACGCGATGAACTTTGATCGCGACAGCGAGCTTATCCAGCCTTACTACGTAATCGAAGAGATCAACCGACTCACGCAGGGACAAGCGATCATCAGCACCGGCGTCGGCCAGCACCAGATGTGGGCCGCGCAGTACTTCGATTTTCGCGAGCCGCGGCTGTGGCTGACCTCGGGCAGCATGGGCACCATGGGCTTCGGCCTGCCGGCCGCGATCGGCGCGCAATTCGCTCACCCGGAGCGTCTGGTCATCGACATCGATGGCGATGCCTCGATACGCATGAACATCGGCGAATTGGAAACAGTGACGACCTACAACCTGCCTGTGAAGGTCGTGGTCTTGAACAACTTCGGCGACGGCATGGTCAAGCAATGGCAGAAGCTGTTTTTCAAAGGACGCCTGTCAGCCAGCGACAAATCGCTGCACAAGAAGGACTTCATCAAGGCCGCCCAAGCCGATGGCTTCGAGTACGCCGTGCGGCTGGACCGCAAAGCCGATGTCGAGCGCGTCATCGCCGAGTTCATTGCGTTCAAGGGCCCGGCATTTCTCGAAGTCATCATCGACATCGACGCCTGCGTCTACCCGATGGTCGGCCCCGGCCAGCCCTACACCGCCATGATTACCGGCGATCACATTCCCTCTCGCGAAGCCCGCGAGCCGGATCAGCCGGATAGTTCGGAGATGTTTTAGCGAGAACGTTGATCCACCCGCTCAAGCGGCGGGTGGATGTGTTGGCTGAACTGTGGTGCTCGAGCCTTTGTCGTCCCCGCCAATGGGCCGGAAAGTGGCGGAGAGAGTGGGATTCGAACCCACGGTGGGCGTAAACCCACGGCAGTTTTCAAGACTGCTGCCTTAAACCGCTCGGCCATCTCTCCGCTGTGGTTGTCAAAACACTGGTCGCATCAAGCAACTCAACGACAGGCACAAGTGTAACGCGCCGCCTGCGCGCGCGAAGCCATCGCGGTCAGTTTGGGTGTCTGCGAGCAGCCGAGCTCGGCTCTACGCAGATTCAACTGATTGGTAACGCTGTGATCGCGGCAGCGATTGCTGCGCTGCCGACGGACCCTATGCTTTTTCGCGGGCTCCGGACTTACTTGGCCTGCATCAACGCGAAGAGCGCCTTGCCAAGATCAGCCGGCGACCGCACCGTGGTCACGCCGGCAGCTTCGAGCGCTGCGAACTTGCCGGCGGCAGTGCCTTTGCCACCAGAGGCAATCGCGCCAGCGTGGCCCATTCGTTTACCGGCTGGTGCGGATGCGCCGGCGATGAATCCGACCACCGGTTTGGTGACATATTCGATAATGAACTCAGCGGCCTCTTCTTCTGCGCTGCCGCCGATCTCACCGACCATGATGATGCCTTCGGTCTGCGGATCGTCTTGAAACATTTGTAGGCAGTCGATGAAGTTCAAGCCATTGATAGGATCACCGCCGATGCCAATACAGGTCGACTGTCCCAGGCCGGCTTGAGTGGTCTGATGCACAGCCTCATAAGTCAAGGTACCGGAGCGACTGACGATGCCGACGCGGCCGGGCATGTGAATATGCCCGGGCATGATCCCGATCTTGCACTCGCCCGGGGTGATGATGCCGGGACAATTGGGGCCAATCAGATAACAATCGTCGTAGTGGGCGAGCGTGTGCTTGACCCGCAGCATGTCGAGCACCGGGATGCCTTCGGTGATCGCGACAATGACCCGGATGCCCGCGTCGGCGGCTTCCAGAATCGCGTCGGCGGCGAACGCAGGCGGCACGTAGATCACGGTCGCATCCGCGCCGGTTTCATCGACCGCATCCTGCACCGTGTTGTAGACCGGCAAGCCGATGTGCTCGCTGCCACCCTTGCCCGGCGTCACTCCGCCCACCACCTTGGTACCGTAATCGAGCATCTGCTCGGCGTGAAACGTCCCCTGCTGGCCGGTGAAGCCCTGCACGATGACTTTGGTGGATTTGTTGACCAGAACGCTCATGTGAGTCTTCCCTGTTTTTTTAGGCAATCGTGCTTTTTAGGCAATCGCGGCTTCAAGCAATCGCGGCAACGGCTTTGCGCGCGCCATCGTTCAAATCATCTGCAGGAATCAGTGCCAGGCCGCTGTTTTTCAGCAACTCCTTGCCCTTCTCAACGTTGGTGCCTTCCAGGCGCACGATCACTGGGATTTTGACCCCAACATCCTTGACCGCCGCGATGATGCCCTCGGCAATCATGTCGCAGCGCACGATACCGCCGAAAATGTTGACCAGAATCGCCTTGACCTTGTCGGTGGACAAAATCAGCTTGAAGGCTTCGGTCACGCGCTCGCGCGTTGCGCCGCCGCCCACGTCAAGAAAGTTGGCTGGCTCGCCGCCGTTGAGCTTGATCACGTCCATCGTCGCCATCGCCAGACCCGCACCGTTGACCATGCAACCGATGTTGCCGTCCATGGTGACGTAGTTCAGATCGTTCTCAGACGCCAACGCTTCCAATTCATCTTCCTGGGCGCGATCACGCATCGCGACCAGCTTGGGTTGGCGGAAGGAAGCGTTGTCGTCCGAATTGATCTTGCCATCGAGCGCGATCAGATCACCCGAGACCAAGATCGCCAGCGGGTTGAGTTCAACCAACGACAAATCTTTCTCGTTGAACAACTTGAACAGGCCCAACATGATCTTGGTGAGCTGGTTCGCCTGCTTCGCATTCAAGCCCATCGCAAAGCCCATCTTGCGGCACTGAAACGGCTGCAGGCCTTGAACGTAATTGACTTCCAGCGTTTGGATGGCGTCCGGATTTTCAGCGGCGACCTTCTCAATCTCCACTCCGCCTTCGGCCGAGGCGATAAAGCTGATCGATTTGGTGGAGCGATCCACCAGCATCGACAGATACAGCTCTTTGGCGATATCGATCGCTTCGGTGATCAGTACACAATCGACCGGTAGCGCAACCCCCGCGGATTGATAGGTGGTCATGCGCGTACCGAGCATCGCAGCAGCGGCATCGCGCACGCCGTCGAGTGTCTTGACCAGTTTGACGCCACCTGCTTTGCCGCGACCACCGGCATGGATCTGCGCCTTCACCACCCACATCTCGCCGCCCATCGCCTTGGCCGCTTCAACCGCTTGCTCAACCGTGCGCGCAACGCGACCGGCAGGCACCGGGATGCCGACTTCGGCGAACAATTCTTTCGCCTGATACTCGTGGAAGTTCATGGGCCACCTTGATTGGATGAGACGATTCCGAAACCAGCGCCGCGCGACGCCAGCAGACAGACCAAAGGCAGACTGCACTGGCGCCAACTTTGGCGAACTGAAGGACGCACCGCGGGACGGCGTATTGTGGCGAACCATCCCGTCAAAGGCAAAGAACGCTGGGCGATTTGCCTGTGCCAATCCTGCTGACGCAACAGTCGCCATAGAGGGGGGAAACCAGTTCAGACGTGTCGCAACCCAATTTGCTCACAATTTAAAGTGGCGTTGTCTCAACAATGTGGCTGTCACGAACGCGGTTGATGCATCATTCAGCGGCTCTCAAAAAGTGTTAGATCACTCGCAAGCAAATACAGCCTCGACTTGGCCCTGGCATTGGCCCTAGACACACTCGGCCGCACACCTTCGCGGGATTTGTGGTTGATCGATGCGCCAACATGACGGACGCCGCATGCCGATAGACACATTTCAGCCCGCACTGGCACTCGCCGCAAGAGGCGCGGCATACCGGCGCAAGGCAGTCGAATGGGCCATCATCATTGGCACCGTTTTTATTGCTTTTTGGCCATCGGTCGCGGGTGACTTCATTTGGGATGATGTCGAGTACTTGCTTGCACCTCGCGAGGCGCGTGAGCTCTCGTTGGCATCAATCATGTGGGCTTTTTCGACCCACTCGATGCTGGCGGGCCACTATCATCCTTTGACTTGGCTGTCGTGGATGGTCGATTTCCAACTGGCCGGCGGACCCGATCCGCGGCAGTTCCACCTGACCAATATTGCGTTGCACGCGGCCCACTGCATCGTGTTGCTATCACTGTTTCGCGCTTTGCTGGCGTTGCGGGGCATCCAGGACGCCGCTTGGATCAGCTTGCTTGGTGTCCTGGTTTATGCCGTTCACCCATTGCGCGTCGAGTCTGTGGCTTGGATAACCGAGCGCCGCGATGTGCTGAGCGGCATCTTCTTCGCTGCATCGCTGCTTGCCTACCTGCGGGCCAAAAATCCTGAGCATTCGCGCGTCTACTCAAACTTGGCGTTCGCACTGTTTGTTGTTTCCCTGTTGTGCAAAGCCTGGGCCATTACTTTGCCCGTGTTGCTGTTCATCATCGATTTCATCGTGACTCCAAAAAATCACGTCTCTGACAAGCCGATGGCGTGGCTGAGAAGTCGAATCCACTACTTCGCAATCAGCGCTGTGTTTGTGCTGATCGGAGTATTTGCGGCCTTCCAAATTGGCGCGCTGGTGCCAGTCACTGAACTGTCCTTGGCGAAACGAATCCTGCAAGCATCGTTTGCTTGGTGGGGATATTTGGGCATGACTGTCTGGCCAACCGGCCTCGCCCCCTACTATTCATGGATGGGTGTGGATTTTCACTCATGGCCGTTTGTCTTGGCGGCCGCAGGGGTTGCAATTGTGATGCTGATCGGCACCCTTAATTTTCCCCGCCATCGCGCCATTGCGGCTTCAATTCTCGCCTACAGCTTCCTCCTCGCGCCCGTTCTCGGCTTCGCCCAAAGTGGACCGCAGTCGATGGCTGACCGCTACACTTACCTTGCCGTCTTGCCCTTCCACGCATTGCTCACTGGCGCTGTCATCGTGTGGATAGGACGTTCTGGCTTCAGGCAGCGAATCGCTGCTTGCGGAGGCCTTCTCTTGGTCGGGCTACTTTGCTTACAGACATTCCGACAATCGGCAATCTGGCTCAGCAACGAAACGATGTGGGCTCGAGTGGTGGAAACGAACCCGCTCGATCCGGTCGCTCGTCAAACACGTGCGATGCACGCGGCATCCCGCGGCAACTTTGATCTTGCTCTGGAGGACCTACAGGTTGCGCAAACGCTAACACCGTCTAGCAGCGCACCCGGCATCAACGTTGCCATGGTCTTGCAGAGCATGGGTCAAACGCAGGAAGCACTCGAAAAACTCGACCGCATGAGAACCGCAGCGCCTGCGGATCGAGATATCCGCGAGGCGCGCGTGTCGACCTTGCGTGCACTCGGCAAGCACGACGATGCACTTGCCGAGCTTGAGTCCTTGGTAGCCGACGACCCAGCCGACGCGCGCAGTTGGTTTTCGCTCGGCAGCCTGCATCATCAACTGCTCCAGCTGGACAAAGCGATGGATTCGCTCAATCGGGCCGCAAAGCTTGATCCTGGCAACGCCAACACGCTGCTTGAGCGCGGTTCATTGCATGCCCGCCTCGGCAATCTGCAGGCTGCCCAGCAAGACATCCAGCAGGCACTGGACGTATCCGCCGCGAATTGGCATGGCGAAAACACGGCCCGGACGTGGCTGCAACAAATCCGACAGGCGCAGGTACCTGCCGCGAACTAAGGTGTGTCGGCTGACGCTGGCTCCAGTGTTGCATTTGCGTCGCTATACTCGATGAGCCAAATCCCGCCAAAGCGACAGCCGCGCGTGCAGGAATCCCTCAACCGGCGCAAGAAGGACACCGCCAGTATCGACGCCGTTTTGCGCCGCGAACTGTATTTCTTCACCATTTATCGGGCGTTTGAAGCGTCGCTATTTGCGTTTGTGGTCTTCAGTCCGTTCGCCGGCGATTTGGTCGAATTGCGGTACCCGACGCTCGCCCAGTTCATCGCGTTCGTCTACATGATGATTGCGTTGTCGCTGCTGATCGCGATGCGCCGATCCGGCATCTCGGTAGCCGCTCCTGCTGCCGTCGGTCTGGCTTTTGATATCGCCGTCGCGCTGTTTGCGTACCACGTGATGATCGGAGGCAACGCGGCGATTTCCCTGCTGTTATTGGTCAACGTCAGTGCCGGCGCAGTGCTGCTGCCCATGCGCTTTGCCGCTGGGTTTGCAATCGTTGCGAGCACTGGGCTGTTGGTGACACACGCGTTCAACGCGCTGAAGTTTGGTACCTTCCAAGGTGATGCCATTGAGGCAATCATGTTTGCCATCACCTATCTGGCAGCAGCGCTGTTGTGTCATCTGCTTGGCAACCAGTTGCGCACTAGTGTTGCGCTGGCTGACCGGCGCGGCGTGCAGGTAACTCATCTCGCGCATTTGAACGAGATGATCATTCGGCGCATGCGCACCGGCGTGGTGGTCGTTGATGCTGGTTGTCATGTCAGACTCATGAATGAGGCGGCCTGGCACCTGTTAGGTGGCCCGCGTGCCGACCAAAGCGTATTGGCTGATTTGAGTCCCGCATTGGCCGAGCGACTGGATGAGTGGCGCAAAGATGGCCTCCAAATCATGCATCCCATCGCCTTGGCCGCAGATCGACAACCGGTGCTGCCACGCATCGCCACTATCTCGGTCACCGAAGAGCTTTTCGTCATTTTCCTCGACGATTCAAGCCTGGTGTCTCGGCGCGCCGAGGAACTCACGCTTTCCACTCTGGGCCGGCTTAGCGCCGGCATCGCGCATGAAATTCGCAATCCGCTGGCCGCCATAAAACATTCGGCGCAACTGCTGGAAGAATCACCAGACTTGCAACCCTGCGATCAACGACTCATCGAGATCATGCTTAACCAGTGCAACCGCATGAACGGCATTGTCGAAAACGTCCTTGGTCTGGCTCGACGTGAGCGCTCCCAGCCCGAACAGGTCAACCTTGCGCAGTGGGCGCGTGCTTTCGTCGCCGACTACCGCGCCACTCGGGTACACGAGGAAGATTACGAGCTGCAAGCCAAGGCACCAACGCAACCCCTGATCGCAATCATTGACCCGCAGCAGCTGCATCAAGTGGTGACTGCACTTGTAAATAACGCGCTTCGCTATGGCCATGCCCCAGGGGCGGCGGCCAATGTTTGCGTGGTCGCCCGCCAAGTGAGAGAAAGCCATCGGCTAGTCATCGAAGTGGTCGACCGCGGGCCCGGCATCCCGGCAGTGCTTGCTGCACGCATATTCGAGCCGTTCTACACCACCAATGAGCTCGGCAACGGGCTGGGCCTGTATCTGGCACAGGAGCTTTGCCAAGCGAATCAGGCAACTTTGGATTACATGCCCAACGCTGACGGCGGCAGTTGCTTCCGCATCACCATGGCAAGCGCGGAACCGCTAATCGCCAAGGCGCCAGTCAGGCAACCCGCGCAAACTGGCAGCAGATGAGTCACCATCCACGCACCTTTGTTTCGCTTGCATATGCCCGCCCGTGGACGGGCTTCGCGTGAACCCGATGCCCCAATACCGCAGCGCCCTGATCGTTGACGACGAACACGATATTCGCGAGCTTTTCAGCCTTACGCTCAGTCGCATGGGGCTAAAAGTCGAGACCGCATCTGACTTGAACACGGCCCGCCAGCAGCTGAGCAATCATCGCTACGACTTGTGCATTACCGACATGAACCTGCCCGACGGCTCCGGCCAGTCACTGGTAGAGCTCATCACCCGCAACTATCCAGAAACACCAGTGGCGATGATCACGGCGCATGGCAACGTTGACGCCGCCGTCAACGCACTAAAGGCAGGTGCATTCGACTTTGTGACCAAGCCCGTAGACATCCACGCGCTGCGTCAATTGGTCCAGCACGCCTTGCAGCCCGGCGAACAACGACGTGCGCAGGTACAACTCAGCAACAACAAGCTGCTGGGCGAATCACCTGTCATCCAGACTTTGCGTGCAACCATTGCCAAAGTGGCCCGCAGCCAAGCACCCGTATACATCTGCGGCGAGTCCGGGGTGGGCAAGGAACTGGTCGCGCGGCTGATCCACGAGCAAGGCTCGCGCAAAGATCGGCCCTTCGTGCCAGTCAATTGCGGCGCGATTCCTACCGAGCTGATGGAGAGCGAGTTCTTCGGCCACAAAAAAGGCAGCTTCACCGGCGCCAACGTTGACAAAGAAGGCTTGTTTCAAGCTGCTCAAGGCGGAACCCTCTTTCTCGATGAAGTCGCGGAACTGCCGCTGCACATGCAGGTGAAACTGCTGCGCGTCATCCAGGAAAAATGCGTGCGTCCAATCGGTGCCAATGGCGAAGTGGCTACGGATGTGCGCATCCTCTCGGCTACCCACAAGGACCTCTCGGAACTGGTCCTTGAGGGCCGTTTTCGCCACGATCTGTATTACCGAATCAATGTCATCGAACTACGCGTGCCACCGCTACGCGAGCGTCCCGATGACATTTCGTTGCTAGCCAGCGCGCTGTTGCGGCGCATGGCCCGAGAAAACCAGGACCCACCTTACCAACTCGCCGAGGCTGCGATCAGTGCGCTGCGCGCCTACTCGTTCCCAGGCAACGTGCGCGAACTCGAGAACATACTCGAACGCGCGACCGCGCTTTGCGACGGCGGCGTGATCGAGACGCCGGACTTGCGCCTACCAGCGGAGATCCGCAACCCACCAAGCTCAAATCATCGAACAACTGCGGCCGCCCCAGCAACGGCCGCTCCAGCCAGCGCACTCCCAAATGCCGTGGAGCAACTCGAGCGTGACTCCATCAACCGTGCCTTGGAAGACACCCGTTACAACAAGACCAAAGCCGCCGCGCTGCTGGGCATCACTTTCCGTGCATTACGTTACAAATTGAAAAAATTCGGAATCGAATAAAAAAGACCGAGACCAATGAGCACGACCCAAAAGGTCACAAAGTGCCACTTTGAGACCTGTCACCTGCGCAACACAAGCGCAGAAAGTCGTCGAGTCTGTCGAACAATGACGGAACGCGCTGCTCAACCCATCTGCACACCGGTGCCGCTGTTTCCCAGCTCATCAAAGACTTGCGATCAACCACTTAGCTTCGTTTGATGTTTGGCACGCTCTATGCTTTTATACCGATGCGCGCACGCCGTGCTGGCCACTAGGCCAAGGATTAGGCCACCAGCCAGTCCAGCGTAAAGCGAAAAACCGTTAGCTAACTGCACCTCTGAGGAAACACAAATGAACACACTTCAAAAAGGTTTTACCCTGATCGAATTGATGATCGTCATCGCGATCCTCGGCATCCTGATGGCAATCGCCAT
>ENA-ORBV01001778-ORBV01001778.1-microbial-mat-metagenome-genome-assembly--contig:-NODE-1778-length-47223-cov-18.313028_pt1 | contig 47223 bp, 36 predicted proteins | sample MGYA00237777_ERZ505514 | MGnify/ENA primary metagenome ERZ505514 (study PRJEB26160, sample SAMN06269048) | microbial mat metagenome | isolation source: Oligotrophic lake microbial mat | place... | reverse complement strand
CGGCAGCGTCAGATGTGTATAAGAGACAGCCATACTTCCCGACCAACTCCCGCAGTCGCCAGATGCACGACTCATCGTCCTTCTCCTTGAAGTCGATGGTCCCGCTCATGGCCGCGTGCATCGTCGCGCCGCCGAGTTCCTCGTCCGTAACAACCTGTCCGATCGCCGCCTTGACGAGCGCGGGCCCCGCGAGGTACAGCCCCGAGCCTTCCGTCATCAGAAGCGTGTCGCACAGCACCGGCAAATACCCGCCGCCGGCGACGCAGTACCCCATGATCGCGGCGATCTGCGGGATGCCCTCAGCGCTGATGACCGCGTTGTTGCGGAAGATCCGTCCGAAGTCGTCGGTGTCAGGGAAGACATCTTCCTGCAGCGGCAGAAAGACACCCGCCGAGTCCACGAGGTAGATGAGCGGCAAACGGGCCATCTGCGCCATCGTCTGCGCGCGGATGATCTTCTTGCACGTCATCGGGAAGAACGCGCCGGCCTTCACCGTCGCATCGTTCGCGATGATCATGCATCGGCGGCCCTGCACGAGGCCCACGCCGGTGACGACCCCGGCCGCGGGCGCGCCGCCGTGCTCCTCGTACATTCCCCACGCGGCCCAGAGACCAATCTCGGTGAAGTTGTCCTGGTGTTCCGGCACCTTGCTTTGGTGGCCCCGCTCTTGGTGGCCCCGCTCTTGGTGGCCCCGCTCTCCAGAGCGGGGGAGTGGAGTGCTCTCCCCGTCCACAAGCAACGCCACCCGCTCCCTCGCCGTCAGCCGACCCTTCTCGTGCTGGCGGTCGATCGCCTTGGCACCGCCACCAAGGCGGATTGTCGCCTCAATCCCGAGGAACTGGTCCGCCAACTGTCGCAGTGTCGGACCAGCGCCGGGCGCGTTGGGTGGAGCGATGGACATGGAGCCTCCGGGAAGGGCCGGGATCGAGGCCCCAAGCGTATCCGATGGGAGGCGACTCTCCTATCCCACGCGCCCGGCCCGCACCCGTATCACTTCACTTTCGACCACTTCATCGTCGCCACGTTCATCCAGTCCTCAGTGCCCTGCATCTTGAAGTCGATCATCGACTCCAACGTCCCATCGTCCTTGACGGTGATGACGTTGCGGAACGGAATCTTGCCCATGCCCGGCTCCTCGTTCTCGCCCATCAGCGTGAACTGCTTCTTGGCCGCATTGTAATCGCCAAAGGCGGTCACGCTGTAGGTGCCCATCGTGTCGATCCCGATCCAGAAGTACTTCTTCACGCGGGTGTCGTAGCCATAGATGCTCAGGCTCTCGGCCTTGAACTCCTCGCCGGGTGCGGGGACCGTCCGCACCTGCACGAACCGTTTGCCCAGGATCCACTCCGCACTGCCCTCGTAGTGTCCGACGATTGGCGGCACGCCCGGCCCGACATTCAGGCTGCTCTCGAGTTTGGACTTCCCGATGAGCGGTTCGAGAGCCTTGTGTTCCTCCGCCGGCCCGTGCATCTGCTCCATCATCATTCCCAGGTCCTTCTTGGTCACCTTCGAGAAGTCGGGCATCGGCGGCGGTGTGCTGCCGACCTCGGGCTGCTGGAGCGCAAGCGTGCTCGCCGCGCCGATCCCGATGAGCGCAGCGCCGATCGCACAGTTCCGAACGATTGTTTTCATGTGCATGGTCCTCTCCTTGTTTCCTCCCGCCCCGTGTACCGCGTTCATTTGTATTTGCACGAACTCAGGCAGGATTGTTGCCGCGCCATGCCGCACCGTTGTGCCGATGGGGACCGCGCAGGCACGGATGCCGGCCGCGAGTGTTCACCAGAGTTTTTTCGGAGCAGTTTTCTCTTTGATTCCTCCCTAGGCAAACCGGGCCAAGGTCGTATGACCTTACAACAACAAGACTTCCGTACTTTTCCACAATAAATATCCCCTCAAAGCCCAAACATTGACAAAGGTGTTTGGTGCTTGGTATACTCCGGCCTTGTCGGGCTCGCGTCCAGCGCCGCCCCCGACCCGGACACGCTCCCACGCAGTGGGAGCCCCGGACCCCGCGCTGGGACCCGGCTCGCCTGGCTCCGTCCCCTCCGGGGAACGCGGATGCCAGCCACGACCGGCAGCAGAAAGGAGGGCCTTCATGGCCCGCGCATCGTCCAATCACACCACCGTCGAAGTTGAGTCCAAGCCCGCCAAGCCCGCGTCCGCCGCCGGCCCTGCGCCCATCTCCAAGGAAAAGGCCAAGGCGCTGGAGGTCGCTGTCGGCCAGATCGAGAAGACCTTCGGCAAGGGCTCGATCATGAAACTCGATGAGAAGGCCTACCTGAACATCCCGGGCATCTCGACGGGCGCGATCTCGCTGGACCTTGCCCTGGGCGGCAAGGGCATCCCGCGCGGGCGCATCGTAGAGATCTTCGGCCCCGAGTCCTCCGGCAAGACCACGCTCGCGCTCACCGTCGCCGCGCAGGCGCAGAAGGCCGGCGGCGTCGCCGCGTTCATCGACGCCGAGCACGCGCTCAGCCCGACCTGGGCCCGCCGCCTGGGCGTGAACATCGACGACCTCCTCGTCTCCCAGCCCGACAACGGCGAGCAGGCACTGGAGATCTGCGAACTGCTGGTCCGCTCCAACGCCGTGGACGTGATCGTCATCGACTCGGTCGCCGCGCTCATCCCGCGTGCCGAGATCGAGGGCGAGATGGGCGACGCGGTCATGGGCCTGCAGGCCCGGCTTATGTCGCAGGCGATGCGCAAACTCACCGGCGTCATCGCCCGCAGCAACTGCACCGTCATCTTCATCAACCAGTTGCGCGAGAAGATCGGCGTGATGTTCGGCTCGCCCGAGACCACCCCCGGCGGCCGGGCCTTGAAGTTCTACGCCTCCATCCGCATCGATATCCGGCGCATCAGTTCCATCAAGGAAGGCGATGTCGCGGTGGGCAACCGCGTCCGCGCCCGCGTCGTGAAGAACAAGGTCGCCCCGCCCTTCCGCGAGTCCGAGTTCGACATCATGTTCGATGAGGGCATCTCGACCTCCGGCGACCTGCTCGACATGGCCGTGGACGCCAAGGTCATCGACAAGAGCGGAGCGTGGTTCACCTACGGCGATGTCCGCCTCGGGCAGGGGCGCGAGAACGCCAAGCGATACCTGAAGGACAACGCCGAGTTGTTCGACGAGGTCCGGCGCGGCGTGCTCGCCGCCAAGGCCACCGCCCCGGCCATCGCAGTCGCCGTGTCCGAGGATGACGACGAAGGCCCCGGCGACGAGTAAGCCGTCCGCCACTTAGCCATGCAAGCCCCGAGCCTCGACCGTCATCCACGGCCGAGGCTTTTTCATGCGCCGCCCTTCAGGACGGTGCTTTTCACAAACTCTGCCACCGCTTCCTCGCACACCGGGATGAACCGCTCATCCGTCCAGAGATTGTTGTGCGCAGCGCCCGCGATCTCGACGATGCGGCCACGACCCGCGGGCACGGCCGCGGCGATTGCACGCCCGTCCTGAACTGGACACACCTCGTCCTCGGTCCCGTGCAGCACGAGCAGCGGCACGCGCAGGTTTGCGGCGTGCGCAGCGCGGTCAAACCCTCCTGCGCTCCCGCGTCCCGCCCACGACAGGCCGTGCCCCAACCAAAGCCCCAGTCCCGCCATTGCCGGCGGCAGGTTCCATCGCCACGGCAGGCCGCGAGCGGCCAGCACACGCTCCGCCGGCACCCGCGGCACGCGGTAGGGCGCTTCGGCAATGACGCCGACAATGGGCGATGCTGCTCCGGCGGCGGCGGCCACGACAATCGATAGCCCCGCGCCGAGCGATGAGCCATAGAGAATCACCGGCGCGCCCGTGCCGACCTCCTCCAGCAGCCGTTCCAGATCCTCGACCTCGCGTGTTCCGAGCGTGCAGCACCCGGGCGAATCGCCGTGCCCGGGGAGGTCCCACACGACCACGCGACGGCAGTGGGGGAGGAGCGCGGGCAGGCGCGACAGCACCACGACGCGCGAATCCGCCCACCCGTGCGTGACGATGGCCACCGGCCCGGCGGTGGCAAAGCCCGCGATATCCCACACCGGCAGGTCCCGCCCGCGCGACCGCAGGAACCACTGCGAGAACTCAACCCTGCCCATGCCGGGCAGCCGCACCTCCGATGGGTCACCGGGCACGCCGCGTGCAACCGCCCACGCGTAGGAGCGGCGCGCCGGATGGGTGAGCGTCCACGCGGTCACGCAGATGACCGCCAGCACAAACAGCACCAGCCCCGCGCCGAGCAGCATCAGCAGACCGAGCACGTTCATGTCGCTCGTTGTATCAGGTTGAACCGGTGAGCAGGGCCCGCAGGTCGTTGAACGTGACGATCAGGAACATCGATGCCAGCAGCACCACCCCGACCAGTGCTGCGACGTTCTGTACCAGCGGGGAGACCGGCCTGCCCGTTGCCTGCTCATAGATCAGGAACACCATGTGCCCGCCGTCGGCGATCGGGATCGGCAGAAAGTTGATGACGGCGAGGTTCACGCTGATGAGCGCCATGAAGAAGAACAGCCAGTCCCAGCCGCGACCGGCCAGCAGCGTGCCGACGTGCGCGATCCCGACCGGTCCCTTGAGGTGCGTCACTTTGACGGTGCCCTGGAAGAGGCGAGCCAGAGTGAGATAGGTCGTGAGCATCACGCTCTTGGTCTCGCGCAGGCCCATGCCGATGGCGTCGAGAGGGCCGCTAGCGCGCAGCAGCGTGGTCTCAGGGACGAAGAGGTCCTCGGGCAACGGGCTGTCCCACCCGAGCGACTGCAACTGTCCGGCTTCTTCACCTGTGATCGACCAATCGAGCCGCTCCACTCGCACACCGCCCGCGGCTGCGGGCTCGGGGAGTACCACTTCCAAGCCCACCGTCACACCGATGTCGGAGGCGTCGTTCGTGCCGGCGATCAGAGCGGTTCGAGCGTCGGCGAGTGTTCGCACAGCGGTTCCGCCAACCGCGCGTACGCTGCTGCCGGGCATAAGCCGCAGCATTCCCCCGCTGGGCACCGAATCGCCAGCGTTTGCGGGTGCGAACGTCGGCCAACCCGCCACAAATGGCGCGAAGCGTGCCGAGTCACCGGCGGTGAAGCCGATAGTGCCCGCCGCGCTCACCGGCACGCTGCCAAGGTCGAAGTCCTTCCACGTCCCGTCCGGTTGCTCGCGCACCACCGAGACGCGGATGGTCTCTCCCTTGCTCGCGCGGATCTGGCGTATTCCCTCGAGGGTGCTGGGCCACTCCGCCGTGCCCAGGAGAGAGAAGATATCCCCGGTCGCAAGGCCCGCCTTGATTGCCGCCTCCCCTGCCGCCGCCACGCGCAGCACCGGAACCAATCCCACTAGGTGGTCGGCTTCACCCGTTACAACCTCCGAGGCACCCGGCGCGCTGACGCGGAACGTCGCGCTCATCAACTCCGGTCGCGGGAGCAAAGTCATCTCGACCTCGCCGCCGCCGTGCTTCGCATCGCGCTCAAAGTGTGCCGGGATCGGCTGCCCGTCAGATTGCCTCGCCGCAAGGGCAAGGTCGTGCGAGGACTCTACGGGCAGGCCGTTGACTCTCTTGAGCGTCATGCCCGGCTCGAGTCCAGGAACACCCATCGCCGTCGCCACGGCTGCGAACTGCTTGCGCTCCGCCTCGGTGCGTGCATCAGGGAGCCGGTTCGACATCAAAGGCCCGGCACCGAGCATCTGCAGGCGAGAGGCCGCATCGACCTCGGGCCTGATCTCAAAGCGCAAGGGCAGATCCACGCCTTCGCGCTGCACGCTAAGCGTCACCGGCTGGCCCCCCCGCGCCATCGCCGCGGCCAGGACCAGGTCTTGGAACTTGGCCGGTCGCTCGCCATCGATGGCGAGGACCCTGTCGCCCGCTTGCAGACCGGGCTCGGTCACGCCCGCTTCCACCGCGTTTACGGCGACCGCCACCGCCGCGGGCTTGTCGGGGAGCACCGATCCGATGATCGCCGGCTCCGTCTTCAGTCCGACCATGAACACGCCCACGAACAGCGCTGCGGCGAGCAGCACGTTCATCACCACCCCGGCGGAGATGATGACCATCCGCTTCCACACAGGGCACGTCTGGAATGAGTCAGGCTCTGTGCTCGTGGATGCCGGGTTCACGTCGTCCTGCCCCAGCATCTTGACGTAGCCGCCAAAGGGCAGCGCGTTGAGGCGATACTCCGTCGGGCTGACTCCTCCCACACCGGGGCTGCCAGGGGCTGGCGACTGTCGGAGCATCCGGTTGTACCCGGCTTCGCTCGAGCCCCTCCGCACCCCGAGGCCCTTGCGGTACGACACGATCGCCGGCCCGAACCCGACGGCGAATGCCTGCACTCGGACCCCCGCCCATCTCGCCGCAAGGAAGTGCCCGAGTTCGTGAACAACGACGATCAAACTGAAGCCAAGAATGACGAGCAGGAGGTCGCGGATCGTGGCCAGCATCGGGAGCAGTGAGGACATGGGGTCATCCTAGGTCGGGGGAGAGCATTGATCGGTCGTTGGGCGCGCGCTGTGCAACAATCACCGCATGAGCAAGTCCTCCGCCCCTTGGCGATCCACCGACCACGTCCCTGTCGCCGTTGTCGGCCCGACGGGGTATACCGGCCTGGAACTGGTCGAAATACTCGCACGTCATCCCTCGATGCGGCTGGACTATCTGGCATCCGCGCGCGTCCCCGCGCCACGGATCGATGAGGAGTTTCCGCGGCTGGCCCACCGTTTGGGTGCTCACTCCCGGGGCGAATGCGAGCCGATCGATGCCGCGAGAATCGCCGCCCGATGTCGCCTGGCGTTTCTCTGCCTGCCGCACGAGGCGGCGATGGAGCACACGCCCGCGTTGCTCGCGCTGGGCGTGAAGGTCGTGGATCTTTCCGCGGCGTACCGCATCCGCGATGCGTCTGTCTACGAGCGGGCCTATGGCCACCCGCACACCGATCCGGCAAACCTCGTCCGTGCGGTGTACGGGCTGACGGAGTGGGCGCGCGAAGATGTCCGCAAGGCGGAACTCTGCGCGAATCCGGGGTGCTACCCGACCGCCGCGGCGATCGCGCTGATCCCGCTGCTGCGAGCGGGTCTGATCGACCCGGGCTCGGTGGTCATCAATGCGGCTTCGGGCGTGAGCGGCGCGGGTCGGTCGCCCAAGCAGAACCTTCATTACCCCGAGGCGAACGAGAACTACTCGGCATACGGCATCGGTGTCCATCGGCACCAACCGGAGATCGCGCAGACACTGCGCACTCTGGGCTGTGAGGCGGGCGGTGCGTTGGGGTGGGGTGAGCCGCTGTTCGTGCCGCACCTCCTGCCGGTGGAGCGAGGCATCCTGGAAACGATCTACGCGTTGCCGAGCGAACGCGCAGGCCGCGGCGAAGCGCTCAGCACAGAAGTGGTGCAGTCGTGCCTGCGCAGTGCGTACGAGCGAGAGCCTTTCATCGTCGTGCGCGATGAGGCACCTACGCTGCGCGATGTGCAGCGGACCAACATGGTGCATGTCAACGGGCGAGTCATCGGCGGTCGCATCGTGCTCATCGCAGCGGAGGACAACCTTGTCAAGGGCGCATCGGGTCAGGCGGTGCAGAACGCGAACCTGATGCTGGGGCTGGAGGAGACGGCGGGGCTGATGTAGGACCGCGTGTCATTCGCTCCCGATGTACACCACGAAGTCCGCGATCGCGCGATCTTCCTCGCGCAACTCTTCCGACCAAGCATTGACACTTGAGATGGTGACGATTCTCGTTCCGGGACGCATGGCACGGAGCGCCTGCACCAGTCCGCCATCGTGGTCGATGTGGAAGCGCCCCACCACCAGCACCACGGGCCGACCGCCGCGGTCCATCTCGCGTGCCACCGAGTCCGCCATCGTCCAGTCCCACAAACTCTGCGATCGGAACATGCCCTCGATGGTCTGGCGACGCTCCGCGTTTGCCGCGCCGGCCTTTGAGTCCTCTGGCAAATCACCGGAGAGCGGCAGCAGGTCTTCGGCGCCCATCACCTTGAAGAACTCGTCTTGGTACCGGCCCTCCGGGATCGACCGGGGCACCATGAACAGCCTCTGCTGCTCGGGCGTGAGCGCGCCCAGACGCTCAAAGCCGTCGATCCGCGCGATCCGGACATACCTGCGCGGCGAGTTCGCCGCGATCACCGGCCTGCCAGCGCTCTTGCAGGCCTCGACCATCGCCCGGTGCCCGGACGTGAAGTTGCTGTCTGTGCGATGCGTCGCCCGCCGGAACTCGGCCTCATCGGTTAGGCCCCGCAGATAATCATCGAGCGCCGCCTGCTCATCGCGCTCGAAGAACTCGAGCGCTGCGGTGGCGTTGGGCGATCCGGAGAGAATCTCTTGAAAGAGGAGGGTCTGAAATGCCTGACCAACATCATGCCCGTGGCACTCGCCGATGAGCACGGCGTCCGCTTCCACGCACGAGGCGACGAGGTCGGACCATCCTGCCTTGGAGCCGCTTCCTCGGAGCAGCACGAGTGATTCCGGCTCGAGGATGGCTGCGCGGACCCGATCATCGGCCGCCGAAGATGCGCAGCCGCACAGGAGCCCGATGAACAGCAGCGCGAGCGCGGGGCAGAGAGTCTTCATGGGGGATTGTGGGCGCGCCGCGGACGGCGGGGCGGTATCAATTCCCGGGCAAAGTCAGCGGGGAGCCGCGAGCGAGGTGCCGCGGACGCGCTCGGCCAGGTAGTCATCGATGATCTCGACCACGCTCTCGTGGAACTCCTTGGCGCGGGCATCGGCACCCGAGGGGATTTCATTGACGAGAATGCTGAATGCCAGGCGGCGCGGCTTGCCTTCCCCCTGCACCAGCGAATCGCCGCCGGATGCCGCCGTCACCAAGCCCGAGAACGACCGAACCGCGCGGATATACCCGCTTTTGGCTCGGACTTCGTTCACCAGCGTCTTGTCCCTGAAGCGATTCTTGACGGTACCGTTCTCTTTGGCGACCGCCATTGATCGGACAAACATCTCACCGATGCGATCGTCGGAGGCGATGTCGGCCAGCCAATGCGCGAGCAGTTGCGGCGTCACGCGGTTGCCGCGAGAAAGGCCGGATCCGTCGGAGATGGTCAGGCTTGCGGCGTAGGCAGCGCCGATGCGATCCTTGACGATCATGCGCACGACCGCCGCGCCATTGGCCCACGAGCCGGGCTGGTGGGTGACCTGGTGTCCCGTCAGTTTCAGCAGGCACTCGGCGTAGAGATTGTCGGAGTCGACGTTGCAGCGCTCGAGCACCACGCTGAGCGGCGTGCGTACAACCGCCGCGATGACGGCACCCGCCTGCGCGGACGCGATCGGCTCATCCTGCTCCGCGAGGCGCACGGAAGGGGGGGGGCAGTTGAGCCGCGCTGCAAGGCGATCCGCCAGCAACCGCGCAAAGAGCACTGCGGGGTCGCGGAGAGCCACGCTGACCGCCTCGGTAGGCGCGTTGCGGACGGTGCCGTGAAGCGCGAAGCGGAATGCTGTCGGGGCACGCTCGATCCACACCTGTGTGGTGCCCTCCCGGACGGTGCGGGACCGCTGGCGGTCAAACTCGATCCATTGCGCTCCCGGCTCGGTCCGGACTGAGGGGGGGTCGCCGGCACGAGCCGCCGGGGCAGGAAAGACGTTCAGAATATTGGCATGGAAGTTCAGGCCGCTGACAGGCGCGCAGTACGCCCGGTTCAGTTGGTCCTCGGGCCAGAGGGGATGCACGTTCTCCCGGTCGAAGACGCGGTCGTCGACCACGATCTCCAAGAGAGAGTCGCCCGAAGCGGCCGCGACCGAATCGGCAAGACGGTCGAGGAACTGCTCGACACTCGTGTGCATCCTGGCCAGAAGTTCAGGGTCGGCCATCCCGGGGTCGCCCGCGCCCTCGATGAACAGGCGGTTGTCGTGGACAACGAACTGAGTCCGAAACTCAAAGTCCGGCCCGACCGTCACCAGAGCAGCACCCGTTGTGAGCAGTTTCAGATTTGATGCGGGAATGAGAACAGGCTCGCGCTGTCCTGTGGTGGACATCGAGACCAGTTCGCGACCGTCTGCTGCATCCACGACGCACACGCCGACTTCAGCCTTTCCGAGCCGTGCTTTCTCAAGAGCCCCCCGAATACGGCTCTCGAGTGACCCTTGGCCGAGTGCGCCCGCGCAGAGAAGCAGCGTCGCGGCAAGGAACGAAACCGCCGCAGCACAGCGGGGCCGAACGCCAGATTGGAGCATCCCGTGCTCTCCTTGTGAAAATGGTCAAAAATCGCGGGTCGCAGTTCATCGGCAGCGGCCCGGTCGATGCTTCACCCCTTGACCATAGGGAAGCACTCTGCTGGCGCGTCCCAATGATGCCGCCGCGTCCGGCCGGTGCGCTTCGCGTGTACGATGTGGCAACCCTGCCGAGGACACGATGCCCGGACCTCTCCCATCTAACGACGCGTCCCCTCGTGCCGAGGTGCCCGATCGAGCCTCATCCACACCCGGCAGCGTGTTGTTAGTCGACGATAACTCGCAGAACCTCGAACTCCTGCAGGCCTACCTCGATGACCTTGGCTGCCCGATTCGCACCGCGCGCGACGGCGTCGAGGCCTTGCAGGAGATCGATCGCGAGCGGCCGGACATCATCCTTCTTGATGTGATGATGCCGCGGATGAGCGGATTCCAACTCTGCACCAAGTTGAAGGCGGACCCGGGCACCCGGGATATCCCCGTGATCATGGTGACTGCGCTCAACGAAGTCGGGGATGTCGAGCGCGCCGTTGAGTCAGGAGCCGATGATTTTCTCACCAAGCCAGTCAACCGGTTGGAACTGCTGACGCGTGTGCGATCGCTTCTGAGCGTTCGGCTACTCCGTAAACAACTCGACAGCACGCTTGAGCAGATTCGTAAGTTTCGTGACGGCAAGAACTAAGGCACGATCGTGAATGCGCTCCCCCGTTCAGACGCTGCAAACTCGGGACGCGATGATCGGTTTCTGCACGGGTAACCGGTTGTTTAGGTGGACAGGTTCGCCTAAACTCCCCGCAGTTCTCACGGGCAGCCGATAGTGTGCCGTTGCCTTCGCCAGCGGTGCTCGGGCACGAAGCACCAGTGAAGTCCGCTCGAACCGAAAAAACGAAGCCCGGTCCCTGATTGCCTGCATGCTGGACAAAACAAACCGACTGATGCTCGGCCCCTATGTGCTCACCCGCACACTTGAGCCGTGCGCGCTCGCCCAGCGATGGCTCGCCCTCCATGAGGTGGACCACGGGAGCCACGTTGCCTATCGGTTCGGGTCGTTCGGGCAGCGGTCGGAGAGGCGTCGTTTTCTCGGCGCTGTCGAGGCGCTCGCTCGGCTCGATGAGGTGCATCTTCTCAAAATTGAGCAGTTCGCGTTCGATCAATCCGACACACCGTGGGCGGTTTGTCCGTTCACGGGTGACGCGGACGGCACGCGAACGCTGGACCGACACCTCCGAGAGAAGGATGGCCAACTCAGCGCGTTCGAACTCGAGCCGGCGCTGAACCAGATCCTCCTTGGGGTCCGGTACGCCCACGCGCATCGGCACTGCCACGGCCCGATCGCATTGAACGAAGTGCTCGTGGACCGGCACGGTCGGCTGATTATCGAACTGTATGGCCTCCGCCGGGCGCTGTCGGGCCAGTGCGGCTTCGACGCCGATGCGGCCCAAGACGAGGTTCGCTCCGTCGCTGAGATCGGGTACCAACTTCTGACGGGCCTCAGATGCGAGGAGCCGCTCATCCCGGTCGGGCGTCTGGTCAGGCGACTCGATCCCCGCTGGGATGCATGGTTCGATCGCGCCCTTGACCTGAGCAATGGGTTTGAGTCCGCGGATGCCGCGCTCGCCGCACTTCCGTCGGTTGCCACGATCGAAGTGCCTCGTCGCGGCTCTTTGGCGGTGCGCGGCGTGCTGGAACTGATCCGCCCCGGACGCTCCGACTGAAGGCCTGTCCTGGCCCTTCGGCACACACCTACGGCCTCGGAAGCCTGTTCCTGAGCGACTGGAAACGCTGTCCATCCTCTCCTTCCAGATCGCCAAAGCGAGCATCGATCGCCTTCGCAATGGCTTGCGCATGGGGAAGCGAGATCGACTTCTCAAGGCCATCAATCCAATCCGCCGGCGCGCCGACCCATCTCTGCGCCTGCTCGATCCGGTTCAGCCATAGCAAGGCGACCGTGTACAGGCTGCTCACCTCCGACAAGTCGATCAGCGACAGGATTGGCTCCAGGTCGCTCAGCACCTCCAAGGCACCGGCGGGCTGACCCAGTTCCAGCCGAGTCCGGCTCAGCAGCAGGAGGCCGGCGACCACCGCTGGGTGGGGCGTCTGCGTGGAACTCCGCCAGACTCCGAACGCCTGAAGTTCCTGGGTCTCGGTGAGCCGGGCGAGGATGGCCTCTCGAAACAATGCGTCGGGAGCGGCGAGGGCGGCGCGGAGGAGGTCGCGCGGGGGCAACTCGCCTGCAACCTGCAGAAGCATCTCGCGCCGTACTCCCACGCTGGGGGCGTTGAGGGCGGCGATAGCTTCATACCCCTCAATCGTCGCGCGGTGCAACGCCACTCCGCGGGTCGTCGCGGCCAGCAGCGTCGGATCGTCCGCCGCGCCGGCGAGGAGCGCGTCCAGCGCCGCCGGGTCGTTGGATAGCAACTCCGCGGCGGCGATACGCCGGGTTGCGTCGCCCGACCGGAGGAGGTCGCGTACCTTGGCACGGTCGCGCTCGTCGCCCAGCGTGTAGTACATCGCGAGCGTGCCGTTCGCTCCGGGCGTCAGGTCTTCGATAGAGAGCGCCCTGAGCGCATCGCGGAGCGTTCGGATGTCCTGTGCCTGTGTGAGATACCCCGCAGCGTACAGCGACGCGGCAGCGCTCAGGGCGGGCTCGCGGCAGGCGGCGGGGCCTTCCAGCCACCGGATTACGACCGTGGTGAGTTCAGGCGATGGATTGCGTGCCGCCGAACGCAGGAGCGGTGCGACGACGTCCTGGTCCTCCTCGCGCACAAGGGCCGCCGCGATCGCCTGACCACCGTCGCCGGCCGTCAGGATGCCGAGCAGTTCAGCCGCGTCCTTGCGGAACTCGCGTGAGGGGTCGGTGAGGAGGGCTTCGGCGGCCATCGCGACGGTGGGTTCGAGTTGCCGTGCGTTGGCGAGTTCCTGTCGCGTAAGGTGGATCCCCAACTTCCGAACCGAGGGCAGTTCGTGCCGGAGAAACTGCACGAGCATCGAGGACCGCTGCGCGGATGAAACTGCGTCCAGGAAGCGCTGCCGCACGGATTCGAGCAGAAGGCCCGTGCTCCGGTCGCGCTCGCGCTCGGCCCGGTCGGTTGCCTCGGCCAGGGACAGAGCAAGAAGCGTCCGCCATTCGAGTTCGGGAAGCCACTCGACCTGAGAGAACCACTCGCTCCACCGCCTCGGATCGGCACCCAGGTCTGCTCGTCCCGTCAGGCGAGCGAGCGCACGCGCGGCGGGCTCTCGGAGGTTCGGGCGTGCTCGATCATCTAGCCAGGAGATGAGGGTTCGTGCGGCCTCGCGGGTGCGGATGGAGGCGATGGCAAGCACCGCGACGGCACGCAGCGCCTCGGACGAACCCAAAGCCTCGACCAGTGCGATGCAGGGCTCTAGATAAGCCGGTTGCAGGTTCGGCGTCGCCGCCGCTCGCTCCAAGATCAGCAGGCACGCATCGGGGGTTCCACCCTCTCGGCTGAGCATCCACAGCATCGCCGCACGAACTTCCGGGTCGGTGGCAGCCAGCAGCCTGTCCGCCGCGCCGGCACGGGTGGGACGATCGGCCGCGGCATCGCGGAGGATCACGGCATCGGCAAGACTCAGACCGGGTGGAGGCTGCGGGGCAGCGCCGGCGGGAGGTTCGACGGCGTCAGGTGGCGGCGTGCCGATTGGCGAATCAGGCTGCCTCTCCAGCCCTGCGGGTCCACCCATGAGCAGCGCAATCGCAGTGGCCTGTACCTGGAACCACAGAGATATTGTTGCACGCGTTGTCATATCGGGAGATGAGCCCTCGGGCGATCGTAGGGATGGTTCTTCAATTGAACCCGACCGGTCCGCCGAATAACATCCCAGATTCCGGTCTGGTTGCAGTTGCCCGAACAGGACAAGCCCCTTGAACGATTGGTTTGAGGCCGAGGAGCACGTCGAACGAGCGCACGATGCGTTCCAGGACGGGCGCTGGGACGACGCCGAGTCGGAGTTGCGGCGCGCCCTCGAACTCAACCCCCACCGGGCCGAATGGCACTTCAATCTCGGGCTGACACTCGAGGCGGCGGGACGCTTCAACGACGCCTCCGCGGCCTTCCGCGCGTGCCACGAGTTGGATGGCCAGGACCCTCATGCCGCGCTCTGTGCGGGTGTCAACCTGCTGCGCACCGATGAGCCGCGCGGGGCGATCGAATGGTTCGAGGCCGCGCAGCGTGCCGACCCGAAGAACGCGATGGCGTACATCCACCGCATCGAGGCCTTCGCCCGTCTGGGCGACCACGACCAGGCCGAGGTCATGTTCTACCTCGCGCAGCAACTCGAGCCCAAGAACGCCTTGGCGTTCGCCTGCCTTGCCGACTCGCTTCTGTCGCGCGGGCAGACGGATCGGGCCTTGTGGTGCCTGCGGGAAGCGGTCCAGCACGATCCCCGCCTGCCCGGCGTTCATGCGCGACTGGCCCAGGCGTATGCCGCCTCAGGGCGACTTGAGCGGGCGCGCCAACTCTTTCTTCGGGAACTGCGCCAAGACCCGGGCGACCTGGAGACACTGCTGGACCTGGGCGCGCTGCTCATGCGGATGAACCGTGTTGTCGAGGCGGAAGAGAAGTTCCGCCGGGTCCTGGAGATCGAGCCGGACAACGCCGATGCCCACTTCCAACTCGGCGACCTGGCCGCGCGACTCGGCAAGGCGGATGAGGCCACCGAGCAGTACAACGTGGTCCTGAGGCTCGAGCCCGACTTCCCCGGAGTGCGACGTCGGCTCGCTTCGACCATGCTCGCGCGCCGGGCCGGCGGCGATGGTGCGACCGCCCGAGAACTCCTGCGCGACGACCTTGAAGCGTGGCGGCAACGCCCCGAGCGCTTCGCCGATGCAGAAACGGAGGACCTGGGCGCTGGGTTGCTCGACGCCGGCATGGCCGCGGAGGCACGCGAGGTGCTTGGCGCGCTTGTGCGACAACTCCCGTCGCATGTGCCGGCCTTGCACCATTTGTCGGTCGCGTGCTACACACTGGGCGACCGGTCCACCGGCGTGGCGCTGTGCAAGCGCATCCTCCGGGCCGACCCCAAGTTTGTTCCCGCGATGCACAACATGGCCGTGGCCTATGTGTATGACCGGCAATGGACGCGCGCGCGCTACTGGGTGGCCCAGGCGCTCCGTGTCGAACCGGACGACATCGCGTTGCGGCGGCTCCGCATCAAACTCGCTCTGCACACCGCCGCGGAACTCGCGGTGCTGCTTGTCCAAGCCGCGGCGTGGCTATTCCTGAGACGCCGACCAAGGACCGACGGGTTGGCAACTGCTAGCGCAGGCCGATAAGCCGCACCGCCTCATCCACATCCTTATCGCCGCGGCCGGACAGGTTCACCACAACATGCTGGTCCGCGCGCATCGTTGCCGCCAATCTGACGGCTTCGTGCAGCGCGTGGCTCGATTCGAGCGCGGGGATGATGCCCTCGGTCCGCGCGAGGAGTTGGAACGATTCAAGAGCCTGCGCATCAGTGGCGGAGGTGTACGCCACGCGCCCCATGTCCTTCCAGTACGAGTGCTCCGGACCGACTCCGGGATAGTCAAGCCCCGCCGAGCAGGAATGAACATCCGCCGTCTGACCGTTGGCATCTTGAAGCACATAACTCAGCGAGCCGTGCAAGATGCCCGGCGAGCCGAGGGAGAGCGGCGCGGCGTGCTGGCCCGGCGCGTTGCTTCTTCCCCCGGCCTCAACGCCGATCAGTGCTACACCCTCATCGTCAATGAACGGGTAGAAGATGCCCGCGGCGTTCGAGCCGCCACCGACGCACGCGACGACTGCATCGGGAAGGCGACCGATTGATTGCAGGCACTGGGCGCGGCACTCGCGCCCGATGACCGACTGAAAATCACGCACGATCATCGGGAACGGGTGCGGCCCCACGACAGAGCCGATGATGTAATGCGTCCCCTCGACCGACCCCATCCAGTCTCGCATCGCCTCGTTGGTCGCGTCCTTCAGCGTCCGCGAGCCGGACTCGACCTCGATGACCCGCGCCCCCATCAGCCTCATCCGCACCACGTTCAGACGCTGCCTGCGGACATCCTCCGCGCCCATGTAGACGTCGCAGGAGAGGCCGAAATGGGCCGCGGCGGTCGCGCTAGCGACTCCATGCTGGCCCGCGCCGGTCTCGGCGATGATCCGCTTCTTGCCCATGCGGAGGGTGAGCAGTGCCTGGCCAAGCGTGTTGTTGATCTTGTGCGCGCCGGTGTGCGCAAGGTCCTCGCGCTTGAGCCAGAGGCTTGCGCCCCCGCCCATGCGGCCCGCTTGTTCACTCGCGATGGCCGTCAGCCGAGATGCGAAATAGAGAGGCGTGGCGCGGCCTACGAATGTTCGCAGGAGCGTGTCGAGTTCGCCCCAGAAGGTCGGATCCGAGCGCACCGCATCGTACTGGGCGCGGAGTTGATCGAGCGCGCCCACGAGTGTCTCGGGGACGTACGACCCGCCGAACGCTCCGAAGCGGCCCGATGGTGTCGGCGTGGCAGACAGCGGACTTGGGGCGGTAGAAGGTGTCGAAGGGAGCATCGACAAAGCCTAGTCAGCAGGATCCGGTCGCGTGCCCGCGTTGCTCGCATCAAGCGCGGCGGCGGCCGTTCGCCCGCGATGCTCATCGACAAACAGCGTGACCAGAAAGCCCGCGACGATGAACGCGAGCAGGACGAGCAGCGCGGCCGGGGTGCCGAGTTTGTCCTTGGCGATGCCGAAGGGGATCGTGCAGACCGCCGAGAGCTTGAACACCAGCCCCCACAGCCCGAACACCTCGCCCGTCCGCGACAACGGTGCGAGGTATCCGACGAACGCGCGGTTCGCCGAGCCGAGCGAGCCAAGCCCCATGCCCAGCAGGTTCCCGAGCACCCACATCGGCCAGATCGGGTACGACGCGGGGTCTGCGGACCGGCCCCGCAGCCAGGCGTAGCCCGCCAGAAGCACGGTCGTCACCATCCAGAGCGCGAGCAGGCAGAGCGTGGTTCTCTTGTGCCCGAACCGATCCTGGATCAGCATCGGCACCAGCGTGCCCACGATACCGGAGACGGTGATCACCGCGACGAAGCCGACCAGTTTGATGTTGTCGAACCCAAAGTCCGCCGCGATGATGCTGGCGAAGTACACGACCACGCTCATCCCGGTGCCATAGAAGAGCGACGCGACGAGGAGGATCGACAGGTCTCGGAAGCCGCGAACGTTGTGGACTGATTCCGCCAGGCGGGAGAACGCGATGCGGACCATGTGCCGGGATTGATGGGGCTGCGGCGCGGCGCGTTCCTTGAGGAATAGGAGCGTGGGCATCGCAAACGCGATGAACCAAAGTCCCGCGAACACGAAGAACGGCCGCCACTGCGACGGGTCCATCAGTTTCCAGACCAGCATCGCCGCACCGGTAAGCAGGAGAATGAGCAGCGCGGCCGCGTACGCCACGCCCCACGAGAACCCGGACACACGCCCGAAACTCCCGCGGGGCGAGAGTTCGGGCAGGAACGATGCCAGAAAGTTCTCGCCGATCGAGTATGCGAGGTTGGCGGGGATGTAAAGCAGCAGGGCGAGCCACAGGCCGCCGGGCGGGATGAACGCAAAGCAGCACGTCAGCACGCCGCAGGTGAGCCCCGAGACCACGAGGCACTCTTTCTTCCACGCCCGCGCATCGGAGAGCGCGCCAAAGAGCGGCGACAGGATGACGGTAAGCAACATGCTCGCCGCGTAGGTGATGTTCCACCAGGTGTTCCGCAGGGCAGGGTCGGTGACGACGACCTGCGTGAAGAAGATTGAGAAAAGCAGCGTGTTGATGAGCAGCGTGAACGACTGGTTCGCCACGTCGAAGGAGATCCACGACCACAACTGGCCCTGCTGGGGCAGCCCTCTCAGTGGATAGAGTCTCCCGAGCATGGCGGCAAGCGTAGCGGAAGACGAGCCACAGGTGGATCAACGGGAGGGAACTTCACGAAACGTACGGTGCCGTCGACGCGTTCTGACGGGAGTGTGGCGCAACGGAAGATGAGCGGACATGGCCTGGTTCAGCAGAATTCTCGGTTCGGTCGCCAGGCCGAACGAGCCCGTGCGGCACCCGGGTGGGGGCTTTGCGTCCGCGCCAGCGGCGATCGCTGCTTTGGTACGTTGTCATCACGCCGCGGCGGCCGACTGCTGGGCGCACATCGAGGTTTCGTCGGCCACGCGCACGATCACCCTCCAGGTCTCGCGCGACAGACTCAACCTCCTGTTCGAGGAGTTGCCCCCGCACGCCGCCGGGGCGCTCGCCCTCGAACGTGTGGGGGAGGGTCTGTACCGCGTGGCCGATGCGACGCCCGAGGGCATCGCCGCGACGATCGATGCGCTCCTGACGGTTCACTTTGCGCTCGGAGCGGAATACACGGTCATCGGCACGCTTGACGGCTAGAGGTTTGGGGGGGTTGATCGCAGGTGCATCGCCAGAAACTCCGTCTGAAGATTCTTCGCATCGTTCCCGAAGCGCCCGAACCCGGCGTGCTCCTGCGGCGCGCCCGTCTCGGGCCAGGTGTGGAATGTGACGAGCGATTCATCCGTGCCACGTTCACGATAGTTCATGCGCAGGGCATTGATGAACCGCCGCTGGGTCGCCACCGGCACCAGTTCGTCCCGTTCCGAATGCAGCGTGAGCAAAGGGATCGGCCTCCAACTCGTCAAGTGTTTCATCGGGTCAAGGCGCGCGACTCGCGCGGGGTTGTGCGCAACCTGCCACGAGGCCGTCGCGGCGTTCGTGGAGCGCACGAAGTACAGCCCGGCAAGGTCGCCGCTCGTGCCCTCTACCGCAGCGCACGTGAACGGGTGCGGGTCGCACAGCCGTCGAAGGACGGCCATCCCGCCCGCGGACATGCCGCCGATTGCGATTCGATCCATATCGAAAGCGCCGCCGAACTCCGGCGCGCCCAGCGCCTGCACAACTTGATCGATCTCCGGGATCACCTGATCGAGCACATCGAGGGTCCGCTGGGGCGAGTGAAAGTCAGCCTCGAGCCGCTCGCCGTGACCGGGCAGGTCGATGGCGCACGCCGCGATCCCGGCCTTGAGCCATCGGACGTACCGGCCCGCGTCAAGTTCCTTGTTGACGGTTCGCCCGTGCAGCCAGATGCACACCGGTGTGGGAGTGGTCCAATCGAAGTGGGTCAGCAGGGCGGGTACGCCCTCTCCCGTCGGCCCCAGGCGCACGCGGCGCGAGCGGGAGTCCAGAAAAGCGGGAAGTCGGGCGAAGCGGTCGATCACAGCGCCAGTCTCTGGCCCCGCTCGATCGCTCCGGGCAACACGGCGCCCGCCTTCAACTCCTCGCGCGTCGTCGCCGTCCGGGCCGAGACCTCCAGCACGCAGTTCGGCTTGCCGTCCGCTCCCCGCGGCACCGCGACACCGCACCATTCCAGCCATCGCGCTGCCCGCTCGGTCTGGATCTCGCGCGAGGACTGCGCGCTGTCCGCGCCCTCCGCGTTCTTGATCGGCGCAAACTCCTCCACCCGGTCGGTCTCCAGAACGATCGACTGCTCGCACAGCGGCAGTGCATCGAACACGAATCGCTCGAGTTTGACGCCGTTGTTCGCCGCGGGCTGGACGGGGGAGCCGGTCGTTGTGTCGATGCACGCGATCTTCTTCTCAGCGCGGTGCCACGGCAACTCGAACGCGGCATCCGTATTCAGTTTCTCGACAAACTCCCGGCCCAGGGCGTGGACCGCGATGGAGCCGGCGAGGAACCGCAGCCGCCCATCGGGCAGCCGTTCGCGCTGGAGGTCCATGGGAAGGTCGGAATACTCGATGACCTCGACTCGCCCCTTGCGTGCGCCGGAGCCGTGGGCGCAGAACACTCCGAGTTTTTCTTCCGCGTACGCCTTGGGGACCATCTTGCTGGACATCTGCGATGAGGAGTCTCTCGCCCCCGCGTGCACGCCCAGGAACACGGGGTCGAGCATGTTCACGATCGGGTTGTCAACCTGGAAGTATGAGATCGCGGTGATGCCGCGTTGCCGCATGTCGGCCAGCGCGCCCGAGGCGTGCAGCGCCCGTAGTGAACCACCGTGCCCATCGGGGTTGGTCGCGATCTCGCCCCTCGCGGCCATGAGTACCTTGCCGGTGCAGATATCCAGCGATGGCATGACCCCCTGCATGAAGAAGAACACGTTCGCTCGCGGAAGACCGAAGAAGTGGTGAGCCGCGAAGAACTCCAGCGTCGCATCGTGGTTGAGCGGGCTGGTCATGATGTACCAGGGAACGTGAACGCCGTAACGATCAAAGGTGCCCAGGATCGCATCGGCGAACATGGCGAACAGCGGCTTGCCCGTCACTGCACCCGCCGGATAGCAGCCCTTGGGGCCGTCATACCCAAGGCGCGAGCCTTGTCCGCCCGCCACGACGAATGCGGCCACTTTTCCCGCACCGAGCAACGCCTGCCCGGCAACCTGCGCGCCCGCGCGGTCCCAGGGTCGGAACACCGCCTTGGGATCAACCGGGTAGTAAGGGGCGGGCTGGACATCCTGTGGTAATGCGAACGTCGGTTTGTTGCGGACGTATTGCTCGACCAGACGCGGCATCGCCTTCCAGTCAATGGACTCGATCTGGTTCGTCAGTTGGTCGTGGGCCGGAAGGTCCAGTTCCTTCCAGTGCCGCACGATGTGCGATTGGCCCACCGGCTCGAGTTTGGCCGCCAGTGCATCAACGGTTGACATGCGGCAGTCTAAGCAAGATGCCCTCAGAGGGCCGCCCGAGCGCGGCTCTGACAGGTGCTCGGCCCGTGTACGCTCCGCCAATGCGCAACCTGTTCACGAACCCCCGGCGCCTCCCGCTGATCGCCCCATCGATCCTCTCCGCGGACTTCACCAAACTGGGCGCGGAGTGCGAGTCGGTTCTCAGCCCAGTGGCCCAGGGGGAGGCAGTCATCGACGATGGCGCGGCCGACCTCCTCCACCTCGACATCATGGACGGCCACTTTGTCCCGAATCTCAGCATGGGGCCGGACATGTGCAAGGCCCTGCGACGGGCTTTCCCCCGAGTCTTCCTCGATGTCCATTTGATGATCACCGACCCCTTGCCCTACGCCAAGGCTTTCGCCGAGGCCGGGGCGAACCACGTCACGTTCCATGTCGAAGCGGTGCCCCAAGGCGAGTTGCCGGCCTTGGCCGCGCAGGTCCGCGATCTCGGCATGACCGTAGGACTTGCCATGAAACCCGCGACGCCCGTCGAGACTCTCCTCGACTCGCTCGAATCGTTTGATCTCTTCCTCGTCATGTCCGTCAACCCGGGGTTCTCGGGTCAGGCATTTCTGCCAGAGGTCTTGGCGAAGGTTGAGGCCCTCGCCGAGGAGGTATCGCCCACGCAGCGCATCCAGATGGATGGGGGTATCCGATCTGAGAACGCGCAGACCTGCATCAATGCCGGGTGCGATGTACTGGTCGCTGCCTCGGCGATTTTCGCGAAGCCTGTGAACCAGCGTGCGGCGGTGATCCGGGCGCTACGGGGTGTGCATAACTTCGAGTAGTGGCCAATACTGGCCTGTCATTGATCGGAAATGTCACCTATATAGGTGTGTTCATTCGCATTTAGTTTGGATATCGGACTCACCGCTCCTGTCAATGGCTTGGCCAGACCGATCTGACTTGATAGACTTTCCTCGCCTCGCTCACGCCCGCAACACACGGGTTGAAGACGGTGACGCTTTGTCCGGCGGTAGAACTGAGAGGGTTTCCGAAGCCATGGCCAAGGATGCTGCGATTCGGTTGTTGGTGGTGCGGTCGGGTTCCACATGCTGGGACGGGGGGGGACGGCTCCAAGGGGCCTGCGACCTCCCGCTGAGCGAAAGCGGCCGGGCGGATGTGGAGGCTCTGACGCGTTCACTCGGGACTGTCACGTTTTCCACAGTCGTCTGCGCCCCGGATGAAGCGTCGGTTGAGACCGCGAAGTTGGTGGCCGCAGCCGGTCGCCGCTCTTCCGGGAAGGTTCAGGCCGTTCCTGAGTTGGCGGACCCGCATGTCGGACTGTGGGAAGGCATGCGGCAGGAAGAACTCGAGGATCGCTATCCCAGAGCCTGGGGACAGTTCACGGATGATGCCCTGAGCGTGACTCCCCCGGAGGGCGACACGATTGACTCTTTGCAGGCCCGGTTGCTTCCCGCGTTGGCACGGGTGGTTTCAAGGGCGAGGGCGGGCACCCGGATGTGCATCGTGCTCCGTCCGTTGGGGTTGGGCGTGCTCCGGTGCCGATTGAGAGGGTTGCCGATCGCGGACGCTTGGAAACTCTCAGGGCCGATGGCCGCCCCCGAGTGGTACGAACTGGACAAGACTGATCTCCGGCTTCGCCAGGTTGAGCCGGCGCCGACCGCTTCGGCCGCCTGATTGGACGCCGCCGACCGCATCGCCGGGCGTCACTTGACGCCCATCCGGCACACCAAGGAACGGTTGAGATGACACAAGCCCCGGCGAAGACCTGGAACGAACTCAAGGCCCAGACGCCACGCAAGAACTCGATCCCCGAGGGCCTCTGGCTCCGGTGCCCGGGCTGCGAGCAGATGATCTACCGCAAGCAGATGGAGGCGAACCTCCACGTCTGCCCGGAGTGCCAGCACCACTACCGGATCGGCGCTTCTGAGCGTGTCAAGCAGTTGGCTGACCCGGGCTCGTTCGAGGCCATGTTCACCGCCCTCTCGCCCACCGACCCCTTGGCCTTCCGCGACCTCAAGCCCTATTCCGAACGCCTGCTGTCCGAGCAGATCAAGAGCGGCCAGACCGATGCCGTGGTCGCCGGCACGGCGTTCGTCAAGGGTCGCGCCGCGATGCTCTGCGTGCTCGACCTCTCGTTCATGATGGGCTCGATGGGGAGCGTCGTGGGCGAGGCCGTGACGCGCTCCATCGAGGCCGCGACCGCTCGCAACCTCCCGCTGGTGATCGTCAGCGGCTCGGGGGGCGCCCGCATGCAGGAGGCGGGTCTGTCGCTGATGCAGATGGCCAAGACTTCCGCCGCGCTGGGTCGGCTTGATGATGCGGGGGGCCTGTTCATCAGCGTTCTGACAGACCCGACAACGGGCGGCGTGACGGCGAGTTTCGCAATGCTCGGGGATGTCATCTTCGCTGAGCCCAAAGCGCTCATCGGCTTCGCCGGCCCGCGCGTGATCCAGCAGACGATCCGGCAGGACCTGCCCGAGGGCTTCCAGCGTTCCGAGTTCCTCCTGCAGGCGGGCATGGTCGATCGGGTGATGCCGCGTTCGGAACTCCGCAGCGAGATCGCCCGTGTCATCGATTACTCCGGGCGCTGACGAGTCACTCCCCCTTCCTTGTCATTTCGCAGAGCAGCCTCATGGCCGGATCAACCGAGGGCCGTCGTGTGGCTGGCTGGGAGTGGTGGCAGCCTCTCGCGGCGGGCCTGGCCCACGCCCTCCTCGCGGTTCTCGCGTTCCCGCCTGCTGACATTTGGATAGTTGCCTTTGCCGCGCCTCTCCCGCTCATCTGGGCGGGCTGCCGCACCGCCGAGAGACCCCTCCTTGGCGCAGTCCTCGTCTCCATCGGCGTCCTGCCCTTCTGGTTCTTCCAGGAGCGATGGTTGATCGAGGTCACACCCGCCGGCTATCCGGCGCTTGCCGTCTACCTCTCCCTCTGCACCGGCTTTGGCGTGTACCTCATCGCGCGCATCCGCCGGCGCGCCACCGGCGTTGTCCCGATCCCGATGTTTTTGCTCGCGCCAGTCGCGCTGGGGGCGGTGGAAGTCCTTCGCGGCGAGATTGTGTGGACGGGCTACGCCTGGTTCCTGACCGGGCACCCGCTGATCTGGGCACCAACTCTCGCCGCGCCCGCCGCCGTGTTCGGGTCGTACTTCGTTTCATTGTTGGTGCTCGCGCTCGCGGGCGCGCTGGCCGATGCGGCCGGCTGGTCCGGCGTTGCCCGCGCGCGGGGCGGCCAGGCTGGCGCGGTTGTGGCGCTCGTGTGGGTGCTGACAGGCTGGATCGGCTGGCGCGAGGGGAATGATCGCGCCGGCGGCATCTCTCTCGATGTCGCGGTTGTTCAGACCAATCTCCCGCAGAGCAACAAGATGGGGTGGACCATCGCGGAGCGGCAGGCCGACATGCGCCGTTTCACCGAACTCACGCGCCAGGCCGCCGCGGTTCGTCCCCCGCCGGACATTATCCTCTGGCCCGAGACCATGTTCCCCGGCATATCCCTCAGCCCGGAGATGCTCGAGGCGTTTGATGCCGCCTGGAGCGCCAACAACCCCGGGATGGCGCGCGCGGGCGAGCGTCACGCGTTCATCCTCATGGCCCAGGACCTTCTTCGCCTCCAGACCGAGACGGGCATCCCGATGATCGTCGGGTCGATCGCGATGCCCCGCCCGGTGTCCATCCGTTCGGAGAAGGGCCAAGCCGACCTTGAATCCGGGCCGCAGCACAACAGCGCGTTCCTGATTGATGCCGGGAGCGTTCGCTCGGAACGGTACGACAAGGTTGACCTCACGCCCTTTGGAGAGGTCATCCCCTACGTCTGGCGGTGGCCGGCGCTCCAGCAGAAGGTGCTGAGTCTGGGCGCCGCCGGCATGGCGTTCAACCTCGTACCCGGCGACACGCCCTCAGTTTTGCCCGTGCCGCGGGGCAACGTATCGCCCGAGGCCGGAACGCAGGTGTACGCCGCGACCCCTATCTGCTTCGAGGTTACGCGCTCAGCACTCTGCCGCTGGCTGGTGTGCGACGGCTCGCGCCTTCGCGCTTCGGTGATCTTCAACCTGAGCAACGACGGCTGGTTCGGGCGGTTCAGCGGCGGGCGGGAGCAGCATCTCCAAGCCGCCCGTTGGAGGTGCGTCGAACTCGGCGTCCCGATGGTTCGGGCGGCGAACACAGGCATCTCCGCGGCGATCGATTCGCGCGGGCGGCTTCTTCGGCAAGGCCCGGACGGTCAGGAGGTTTCCTCCGGGACAGACGGCGTCATGTCGGTTAGACTCCTCGTGAACCCCGATCGACCGGTGACCATCTTCGGCCGACTGGGCGACATCTGGGCGTGGGGTGCGCTGATCGCCGCGGGCATCTGGTGGTTGTGGCGGCTGGTCAGGGGTTGAAAATCGAGTCGGCGTAAGGAGCGGGATCATGGCCTTGGAAAACGTCCGGATGTTGGTGCCGGTTTCCGCACTTGCGCTCCTCGTCACGATCGCGGGTTGCTCCGGGCCGTATCAGGCTCCGCTCGCCAAACGAAGCATCAACCGCGAGCGCGATGTGCAGGAAGCGCGTGTAGATCGGGGAGCCACCGAGGAATCCGACCTTGTTGTGCAGGAACCACCGATCCGTGCGGCTGTGATTGCCCCGGCGGATGCCCCGACCGCGCGAACATCCCCGACCGATGCGATCGCCACCGCGCAGTTCCGCGAGCGGGCGCTCGGAATCCTCACTGCCGCGGCGAGCGGAGAAGACTCCGAGCAGCGGGCCAATGCGATCGAGGCGCTCATCCCGACCCCCGCTCGTCTTAAGCCCCTTCTCGGACCCGCCCTCGCCGACCAGAACCCCGGGGTGCGCGGCATCGCCGCGATGGCCGTCGGAAGGGCGAGGATCACCGACCTTGCCCCGCTCGTCGGGCCGCTGCTGAGCGACCCCGTGCCGCAGGTGCGGGCGAACGCGATCTACGCGCTCGTTCGCTGCGGCCAGGACGTTGACCCCACGCCGCTGGGAGAGATGCTCTACGACCCGTCGCCGCTGGCGCGGGCCCAGGCCGCCTATGTCCTTGGCGAACTCGGTGAGCAATCCGCGATCGGTCCCTTGCGCGATGCCCAGCGCAAGGGCATGCCCAGGGCCGCACCCGGCGCGGTTCGCATGATGGAACTGCAGATGGCCGAGGCCCGGACGAAACTCGGGGATGATGATGCCCTGATCGATATCCGCACCGCGCTCTTCCCGGCCCGCAATGAAGACCTGGAAGCCACGGCGCTCGCGGCCCAGATTGTCGGGCAGGTCGGCGACCAGGCCGCCATTGATCGCCTGATGTACCTCACGGCCGAGTGGGACCGCGACCGCCAGCCGCTCCCCGCGGAGATCCGTCTTACGGCGGCTGGCTCGCTCGCCAAACTCGGCCACCGCCAAGGCTCGTTCATAGCGCTTCAATACTGCAAGAACCCGCGCGATGTCCTGCGGGCTCAGGCGGCACATGTCCTGGGAGAGACCGGCTGGCAGGAGAATCTCCCTACGCTCACCCCCATGCTCGATGATCCGTCGGGTCGTGTTCGGGTCGCGGCGGCTTCGGCGGTGGCAAAGATCACGGGTGCATCGGCCCTTCCGGGCCAATAGCGGTGGGGGCGTGTTGACAGGCGCGCCGGATTGGGGTATCAAACACCCCCCGATCAGACTTGGGGCGGCCCGCCGAGGGCGGGTCGAGAGCGGAGTTTTTGAGCGGAGCCGAACCTTCGGGCCGCGTAAGCGGATAGAGCGTCCGAGCACGCCCCGTGCAAAGCAGCGGTCAATCGCCCCGCCCAGGGATCGGGCGGCGCCAAATGTCAGGAGACAACCTTGCATCCCGTAACGAAGATTCTTGTGGTGTTCTGTGCAATCCTCAGCCTCGTGCTCGCAGCGTTGACGATGTCATACGCCGCGAACGCGGACGTCATCCGCAGGGGTTTCAACGGCGAGCGGGCCGGACGCGTCAGCGCGGAGGCCGCGGCCAAGAACGAGGTCGCCCAGTTCGCCCAGGAGCGGGTGTCCGCCGAGGAGCGGTCTCGCACGCTCCAGACCGAACTGGCCTCGCGGTCCAAGGAGGTCAGCGACCTTCAGAGCCAGCGAACCACGCTCATCGCCGACCTTGAGCGCGCGACGGCGGAGGTCGCCTCGATCCGCAACCAGATCGCCCAACTCGGCGCGACGACACAGACCCAGGCCTCGGTCATCACCAACTATCACCAGGAAGTGACCGCGCTGCGCGACGAGATGCTGGCCTCGAGCAAGCGCGAGATCGACCTGGTTGACCGCATCAACGATCTCGAGTCCGCCCGCGAGGTGCTCGAGCAGAACTCCCGCGCCCTGAAGGAGCAACTGCAGGAGGCCAAGTTGGCGATGCAGAACGCCGGTCGCCTCGGCGAGAGCGCCTCTGCCGATGAGCCGCGTGAACTCGCCGGCCCGCTGATCCGCGCCCGCGTGCTCGATATCGTCAAGAGCCCCGCCGGCGAGGACATGGTCGTCATCTCCGAGGGCGCCAACCGCGGCGTCAAGGCCAACGCACTGCTCCACATCGTCCGCGGCGGGGACACCTTCGTCGGCTCGGTGGTCATCACCTCCGTCGAGCCGGGTCAGGCCATCGGCAAACTAAATCTCTACGGGCGCACGATGTCCGTGCAGGCCGGCGACACCGTGCTGAGCCGCTTGACGTACTGATCCGCGTCACCGACATTCCGGTCGGTGTGATTCCCATGCCACCGACCTACTGGTCGGTGAAGTTCAGGCCCCATTCCAGTAGAACGTCCACCGCAGGAAGACCAGACCATGAGCCAGTTCGGAATGCAGATGCCCGGCGGACAAGTCCACCGCGCCGCCTCGATGAACGTCTACACCGGCCTGCTGTTCGTGGCGGTGATCGCGCTGCTCGCGGCGTGCGTGTGGGTCTACATGCAGGCGCGACAGATCGGCCCGGCGGGTCAGCCGTTCAAGGTCCACACCGAGGGCAACATCCAGTTGCAGTGAGGTGCTGGGCGATGCCGCGGCGGAATCGCGAGCAGCCGCGGGCTCATTGAGTCACGGAGGGTTGGCGTGACGGAACGGCGGCGGCCGGACATTCTTCGTCCGAGAACGGCGCAAGCCGAGTGTTCAGAGATGGTTGCTTGACACGACGCCGACTGCGACTACATTTCTCGGCTGCGCATCCGCCGCGGAGGCTGGTGGCGACGACAACTTGGGGCGGTAGCTCAATTGGTTAGAGTACCGGACTGTCGATCCGGTGGTTGCGGGTTCGAGTCCCGTCCGCCTCGCTTGAAAACGGCCCTTATATGGGGCCGTTTTTCATTTTGCTGGATAGTGGCTAGATCGCCGGGCCGGGAGGGGCGCCGAGGATTCTGCGCGGTGAATGGCCGCGAAGCGTCACGGGCCGGGCAGAACGTCGCCAGCATCCTCCGGCATCTCATCTCCGTCCTCCGCGAACCCTCCTGGTTGCCTCTGAATCACGAGCCGCTCGCCGCCCACTGAGACGATGATCGTTCCGTCGTGCATGGCGAGCGAGAGTTTGGGCAGCGCGTCGGAAGCCTCCGCGAGGAGCGTTTCAATCGGGCCGCGGACGTAGGTTTCGAGGAAGCGGGCCATTGTTGGTCCCGCAAGTCCGTCGAGATGCTCCCATGCCTTGTCCCCGGTGTAGACCTCGCCTCCTTCGGCGAGGAAAACCTTTGTCAACTCCGCCAATTTTGGATTGGGCGTCGGGTCCAACACCACGAGCACGGGCACGAATCCGGAGAGCCGACACTCGCGCGGAAACTGGAGTTCCTCACCCCAGCGCCCCTGCCCAGACGCGGCAATCGTCACGCGCATCTTGAACTCGTAGGCGCGGAGGTCGCGGATGCAATCGACCTGTCGGCCCTTCTTCCCGTCGCCCTCCCGTTTGATCGGGCTTTGCGCTGATCGGCGCTCCGCCAATCGCGTAGGCGATGATGGGCTCGAAGAGGTAGCCCGTCTCCTGCGCGGCTCGATTGTCAATGTCATACAGCCACTTCCGCCAGAAGAGGAGCGCGCCCAGTGCTCGCGGAGTCAGGGAACCGAACTGGAGAAGTCCGCGCGCTCCCACTTGGTCAATCGTCGGGATCGGTTGGGAGCGGAGGATGCGCTGATACTTCAAGCGGCGCTTGTGGAGGTTGGCGAGGCACGCGAAGTAGGTATCCGAGTCGCGGTCAAGGCTGACGAGTCGCTCCGCGAGAGGCTCGAACTTCACGCCCGCGAGTGTGAGACGTTCAATGTCAGCCGTAGAGAAGAAACCGGGAGGCGGGAGTCGAATCTCCGGGAACTTCGCGCCCAAGCCCAGATCGGACACGATGACCGCCAGGAGGTAGGAACACACCTCGTCGGAGAGCATGTGGCCTTCCGCGCCCGAACCGAGAACGCGGGCCTTCTCAATCAAGGATCGTTGGGATTGCGTCAGCGCCATACAGCGCCCTCCTCCATAGGGAGAGCGCCATTGATTGCGAAGCGGCGTTCCACGAGTTCGCACACCTCTTGAAGAATCGGGCTCTTGCCTTCGGACAGTGTTGGAGTGAAACTGAGGAGCCGCCCCTCCGGGTGCGAGGGAACCTTCGCGGCTCGCATCGCACCGATCAAGTGCTCTCCGATTGCCTTGCCTAGGCGCGGGGGAACGCTGTTCCCGATGAGTTGGATTCGGTCGGCCTGTCGCCCGGTGAATGCGAAGCTGTCGGGGTATGTCTGAATCCGCGCGGCTTCGCGCACGGTGAGAGGCCGGTTCTCGGTTGGATGGAGGAAGTCCCGAAGGGAGCCTCCGGTGATCGCCTTCGACGGCTCCGACCCGATGAGGCGTCGCACTCCGGCGGGAGCGCCTCCGCGCTTGTCGCACGGCATCCCGTCCATGACGCGACGGAACGCGCGGCGACGGTAACTCTCATGCCAGAGTCGCTCGGGTAGATCGCGCATCGACTGACCCTCTGCCAGCAACTTCGCGCGCTCCAACTCTTCACCCTCCAGAGGGCGAGTGTAGTGGTCCAATAGATCGCCCCGAGGCGCGGTAGTGGCAAGAGGGAGCCCCGCTATCGCGTCGGCAAGGGTGGGCGCTGGCGGGCGTCGCGTCGCCGCAAGATGGGCTCCGGGTGCGCCGAACGCCCGATGGGTTGGTTCGGGAAAGCCGGGATTCCAGCCCAGCCCACCGATTGCGAGCACTCGCTTTCGATGCTGCGGAACCCCGAAGTTTGCCGCGTTGACCTTACGGAGATGAATCTGATACCCAGCCTCTACGAGAGGTTCGAGCAAGTCGAGAACGAACCGACCTCTTCCGGAGGTGAGGAACCCTTCCACGTTCTCAAAAATGAACGCGCGGGGACGGTGCCGGGCGATGAGATTCGCGTAGACCATCACGAGAGAGTTCCGTTCGTCGTCGGCCTCACGTCTTCCGGCGGAAGAGAACCCCTGACAGGGTGGCCCTCCTGCAATCACGTCGGTATCCGGGAAGTCGGTGGTATCGTCGATGGACTCGGAGGAGACGTGATCGCCCAAGTTCGCCCGGTAGGTATCAACCGCCGGAGCCCAGCAATCGACAGCGCGGACGGGCTCAAATCCCGCCTCGCGCAAGCCAAGCGAAAGCCCTCCAGAGCCGCAGAACAAGTCGGTAACGGTCAGCCTCCGTGCGTTCACGGGGGCAGTGTATGGGATAGATGCTTGGGCGGCTTGTCAACACTCAGGCCGCTCCGGGGCGGAACTTGAAGTACGCCCGCACGAGCGCCCGATCCGCGCCGGGGTGAACCTCCAGCGCATCCGGCTTCGTAACCACCTTGCCCGTCTTCGGGTCCAGGTGGAAGTACTCCCGGCGAGACTCTGGCATGGCGTGTCTGGGCGCAGGAGCAGATCAGCAAAACGAACGACCGGTGATGCCGGGGTGCCGGATCGGCGCGACCTGAACGCTTTGATCGTGCTGCGCGCGGGTACAAGGCGCGGCCCGTCAGTGCTCCGGCGTGCGGGTGGATTGCACTTCTTGCGAGAGCACAAACTCGCCTTGGGCGACCCTGTGTATGGCGGACAGGACCTGGTCATCTTTTCATTCTTTGAGATGTATCCCCAGAGGAATGGTCATGCGGAAGGTCGCGCCCGACGGGGTGTACACGATCATCGAGCCCTCGGCGCGGGTGGGGGGCAACAACTCACGACGGCCGTCCAGCGGCCCGCGCAAGAACCCCGCCCGTTTCAGTTTGGTGCGTCCGCCCATGACACGGTGGGTCGTCGCCCACGGTGCCGGAGAGTTCGTTATCCGGCATCATCGCCCGGTGATGTCGGTGTTCTCGTGGCGCCGGAGCCAGTTGGCCAGGCACTCCCAGTCCGCGGCCGTCGCGATGAGGTCGCCGTTGATGTCCAGGGGTGTGGCCACCGCGGCGTACAGGTCCTCGAGATCGATCTCGCCGTCGCCGTTGATGTCCACCGGGCACATCTCCAGTGGCGGGTACGGGCGTGCAAGCACCGCGTCGATCGCGCCCGGCTGGATCAGTTCCGCCAGTCCCAGCGCGCCCAGCGCAACGTCCGGCAGGCCGGCAGAGTTCGGTACGAACGAAGTGGCACCGTACGGCCGTCTGTACAGGATGCTCGCGCCGGTCTTGAACGTCTGTCGGGCACCCTTGCGGTATGCCGCGTAGCCGCCCACCGCCTCGGCGGTCTCGCCGAAGGCTCCGAACGCCAGCAGCGAGGTGAACGTCGCGATGTTCCCGGGGTGGTTGGTGAACGTGTCGGCGTTGTAGCCTGACGGATGCGGACTTGTTCCAGCGGAGAACACGGTGAAATAGCGCGGGCCGAAGTCGTCGGTCCACGCGGCGCTGGACCACCGCAGGTTGTTGACCTGCGTCCGCCACCCCGTGCCGGATACGTCCGCGCGGAACGGCGCCGAGACGAGTGCCGGGTACAGACTCACGAAGGCTGGCTGGAACAACCCCGACAACGCGACTGTGATCGACGGGTTACCTGCATAAGTTGCGGTCGGCCAGAGCGAGCGTGTGAACCAGCCGCTCGACGACCCGCCGTACGCGCCCACCTGCTCGGCGAAGATAATCCCCTCGTGGTACGGCGATGACCAGGACGATGTATCCGGGCCGCCGATATCACGCCCCTTGAACGCCATCGCGCTTGACACCGGATGGATGTACGCGCCCCAGTTCCGGGTCAGGAAGATGATCCGCGATGCGGCGCGAACGATCTGAGGGTCGTCCGGATACCTGTCCATCGCTCGGGCGGCCGCGAAAACGATCTTCATCGTGCTCAGCGTCGCGTACTCGTCGGCCCATGTGCCCTCGGTGTTGCCGTCCGCGGGGTTGAGCCAGTGCTTGAAAATCCCGTCGGCACTGCGCCTCGGCTTGATGCCGTCGGGAGAGAGACCCGCGTAGCGCGTGAGCACGCGAGCGACATCCTGCTGCGCGAGCGCATCGCCGTTCACCGCCTCATTCATCATCAGCAGGCAGACGGTCCAGCCGGCGGCATCGGGCGTTGCGGGATGGAACCTGTTCCAGGACGGGATGACATCGGCATCGATGACCCAACCATCGGGCTCGCCATCGGGGGAGATCAGCCCGCGCCCAAACGCCGTGACCTGCGCCAACTCGTCACGCATCCACGCATCGAAGTTGAGGCGCGAGTCAGAGGTGTCCGAGACCATCTCGGCGTCTTCATCCGCGCCGACCAGGAGTTTTCCGTCCGCCGTGAAGACCAGGTCGTGCCAGGCCGTTGCCCCCGTGATGTAAGCAACTGGCGTGACGCCCGAGCCCGATGCGGCGCTTGCCGCGTTGATGAACTCGATCCTCGATGTCGCCGCGCCGGTGCCGCTCAGGATGTACAGCCCGCGCTGGCTCGCGCTGCCGTAATGATCCCCCCACGCCAGCGCGCGGATGTCCGCGCCCGCGGCGAGTTGCGTGAACGTCGGCGGTGTCGTGGGTGATGCCGGGAGCGCGGCCCTGAAGACCGCTGTCCCGCTCGCGGCGTATAACGTCCCCAGGTCACGGTCGATCGCAAGGCCCTGCACGATGGCTGCGCCCGGGAGCGTCCATGTGCCCGCGGGCGATGATCCCGTGGAGTTCGAGCCGGCCAGGTACACGGCGATCTGGCCGCTCCCGGTGCCGACATACACATAGGACTTGTGGTGTGCCGCGCACAGGTGCGGCCACGCATTGCCCTGATCGAAGAGTTCCAGCCGTGCCTGGCGCGTAAGCAAATCGGCCGACACGTTGTATCGGAGAAGCACATCGCTCGGCTGGCCGTCTCCCGGCACGGTGTCATCGTGGACCAGAATGTACAGCAGCCGCCCCGAGGCGCTGAAGGCGAGCGCGCTGGGTCCATCGGGTCCGCCGTCGAGGTTCATCCAGGGTGCGAGCGCAAGGATTTCGGATTGCGTGATCGAGCGTCGAATGTCACCGCGGATGTCACGGATCTGCACCTGGTTCTGGAACGAGTCTCCGGTGGCGTACCAACCCGCGAATGCGCTGGCGGCGACTGCGGCGGTGTCGTTTGGCCCATCCACGGGGTAGTGTGTGGAGACCACATCGCCGAATGCCGTACCGGCCGCGCTGGCTACCGCCAGCACTGCAAGGTGCCGGGCGAAACTCGATCGGGCGTTTCCTTGCCCGCGGGCTGGACCTTGGAGTGGGAGTTTGGTCAAGATCAAGAAGTATGCACTCTGTTCAGGCGGAGTCCACACGTTGAACCCCAGATGCCGCAAACACGCCCCCAGTGCGTCTTCGCGGCGGGTTTCGGAGCCTCGCCGTCATTCGTCGGCACCCAAGTACCGCACCTCGAGCGCGGCGGGGAGCAGCGGCAGTCTCACCATCCCGTCGGCGGGAACGTCGATCTTTGAACCCGCGAGAGTGAGTGACCGGATCCGGCTTGGGTCGGGCAGGTGGAAGTGGACGCCTCCCTCGGGCATGTGTTCGAGCGATTGCACCGCGATCCGAATGAGTCCCTCCGTGCCCTTGGCTGAATACGACAGTGGCCCAAACTCTGTTCGCAGGTCGCCTACATCCACGCCGTCGGTTGCTTCCAGCCACGCCCGCGGCAGGCCCGCACCCAGGATCAGCGCCCCGTCCTTATCCCGCACATACGCGAGCATCAGCCGCACGGAGTTGATAAAGTCCGCTCCGACCCAGGTGTGCGGCATGTCGCCGATGAAGCCCTGCTCTCGCGGATCGCGCCGGACAACCTCGGCCCAGTGCCGCCAGCCCCGCGGCCGCTGGTCGCGGAAGAAGAAATCGAGAATCTCGTGGGCGCGATCGCGATGGCCGAGCAGCACCATCGAGCCGACAACGCGCTGTTCGTAGGGCGTGTAGTCCCGCCACTCCAAGGTGCCATCGCGCCGAGATTGGAAAAACGTCCAGTACCGATCGAACGTCGCTGCCAGTTGCGGCTCGGGAAGGTTCCCGATCTGACCGCAGGGGAAGAGTCCGACGGTCGTGGAGGTGGCGTCGAAGTCGCCGAGTTCCGCGCAGCCGGGGATGAAGTCGATCCCCTTCATCGTCATCGCCAGTCGCATCGATTCGTAGAGCGTCTGCTCGAACGAGTCGCGTAGCGCCGCGAAACGCGCTGCTCGGGGATGATCGCCCATGAGTTCCGCGATCCGCGTCGCGTCGATCAAGCCCTTGAGCGTCCAGAGGCCGTCCCAGTACGAGTGCATGGGCTTGGCGGAGTAGCCCTCGTGGCTAATGGATTCGGGCATCAGGCCAAAGAGGACGCGCTTGTGGTCCGGGCCGCGGAAATACTCGTCGGTCATTCGCTGATTGCGCAGGAACTCGATAAACTCCACGGCGCGGACGACGTGCGGGTAGTGTCGAGCAAGAAAAACCATGTCGCCGGTGAACGCGAAGCAGGTGTGTACGGCGTAGATGTACTCGCCGTGGCTGTCGTGCTCGGGCACGGGGTCCGGGCCGCGCCGGTCCACGCAGCAGGGGACCTTGCCGCTGTCGTACTGGAAGGGCGCGAACCAGTCGAGGAACTCTTGCACCACCTCTCCAAGGCCCATCGAGAGCAGCGCGGTCGATGTCAGTGCGCCATCGCGGATCCAGGTGCGCTCGTAGCAGCGCGAGCCCGGCTGGATGCCTGAGCCGTCGCGGTTGATGAGGATGTATGCGAGGTTGGCGTGGAGCGAGTCGGTGACTTGCTCGTTGCCTTTGGGCAGCCGGATCTTGACGCGATCGAGTAGATCGTGCCAGACCTCGCGTGTCGGTGCCAGGCGAGCATCCATATGGGATATCAGCGTGTCTTCACTCGGCGGACTCTGCACGAGGGGCCGGAGATCATGGAAAGGCACCAGCACGCCGACAACCTTGCGCTCGCCGGGACCGAGACGGAACGCGTACGCCAGCGCTGCCGAGGCCAGCCCACGCGGGTCTTCAACGCTCGTCGCGTCGGGCAACTCGCCCCGCGCCAGATACTCAACAATCTCGCCGCCGTCGAAAGCCGTCGCGCCGAAGCCATCGTGGCCCGTGAGCGGCACGATGGTGCGGCCGTCGAGGCGGACTCGCGAATCCTCAAAGTGAATCCGGCGCACGCTCGATGCCCCGCCCGTGATGTTGAGGTTCTGGTACGGCGGGTTGACCTGCATCGGACGTGCCGCGATGTACAGCGTTCCCTCGCTCGACTCTACGCCGGTGTTGTTCAACTCATACCGGACCAGGAGGTTCGATGCGCCCGGCGCACCCTCGGCGAATGCTTTGATCTCCAGTTCCAATCCCGGCATCACCCGCCGCACACTCGGGATGGGCAGGTACCCCTCTTCGAGCGACTGCGTATTGGTCGAGTCGTTCCAGGAAACGAGCCTGCCGCCGGTGAACACGAATGGCTCGAGTGAGAAGGCCAACTTGTCTACCTCGATCGATCCCTCCTCGTTGATGAGCGCTTCTTTGTCATCGCCGGGGACCCCGACCACGGTCCAGTAGGTCGCCTCGCCCTTCAAGTATCTTGGGTACCAGCCGCGGGGCGAATCAATCGCGGCGTGCCGGAGCAGTTCGTTGCTCGAATCGGCGAACTCCGGCGGCAGGAACCGCACGGCCCGCACCGACACACCGCCGTTCTCGCCGGTTGGCAGAGTCTGAATCGTGAGAGCCCGCGCGGTGGTGCTCGGGAGCGGCACATAATCGCGCCCCCCATTTGATCCTCGCACCTGCGCGGCAGGTGAATAGTGCTCTCCATCGTTGGAGGCGTGTACATCGTAATCGGTGGCGTGCCCAGGCCCCCAGTCGAGAACCAGGCCCCCGATCTCCCGCACCTGCCCGAAGTCGATGACAAGCGAGGGGCGCTCGTCGCCGGGTTGGCTGGTGAAGCCGACGGCACCGTCCGCGCCGATCGTGCGCGCAAGAGCACCTGCCGGGGAGGAGCCGCGCGCAGTGGGGCTGCCTTTGTACTCCTGAACTTCGGGGAGCGGCTCGAATCGCAGGTCGTCGAGCCAGACCGTGCCGCGCCCGCCGTTGAAGGATGTGACCACGATCTCGATGTGACGGGCTTGCCCAAGCGGCTTGCCCGCCGACGGACCCCAGGCGAATGAGAACTTTCGCTTGGAGAGCGTGACCGTTTCCCAGTCGCTGGAAAACTGAAAGTCGCGCTGGTTTACCCACCAGACGTTGTCGCCCGACGCATCCACAAGTTTGAACTCGATCGTGTTGCTCGGCCCGGCCCCTCGAATCGAGTACGAGAACCTGTAGTTGCTTGGCAGATCAAGATCGAACTCCTTGCGGATGATCGCGTAGCCCGATCCCCGCGTGAAGTCGTAGTCAAGACGCGCGCACATTCCGTTCCGGCCCGGCTCACCGGCGACTCGAAGCGAGACACCCTCGGCCTCGATTATCTGCCAGGAATCCGTGTCCTCGAACCCGTCGAGCGAAGCAGGGGGCTGCGGGTCGGGCGGTTGCGCCGCAACGCCGGCGGTGGCCAACGTTCCGACGAGCAGGCCGAAAAGAATACGAAGCGGGTTTAGAACATGCATGAGCGATTCCTCCAGCGCCTTGGTTTACCGACATTCGCTCAGCACGCAGGCAACTCCGCGGCGGCGGGGGGTGGGGCGCGCAGTCCAGACCCGTTACTCCCTATCACACGCTTGTACCAGTGCGCGGAATCCTTGAGGGTCCGCTTGCCGGTCGGGAAGTCCACATGCACCAGCCCGAAGCGTTCCTTGTACCCCTCGGCCCACTCGAAGTTATCGAGCAGCGACCAGTGGAAGTAGCCGCGGACGTCCACACCGTCGCCGATCGCCCGTCCGAGTTCGCAGAGGTATCGCGCGGTGTAGTCGATGCGTTGCGGATCGTGAACGCGCCCGTCGAGCATGACCCAGTCAATGTTCGACATCCCGTTCTCCGTGATGTAGATCGGGCTCTTGTACCGCTCGTGGATGAACCGCGCCCCCCAATATAGCGCTGCGGGTGTGATGAACCAGCGGATCGCGGTCTGCGGGTGCCCATCGGCGAACGCCACAACCTCGGGCTTTCCGCCAAGCCCCGCGCGCACCATGCGGCCGTCGTAGATGTTCAGGCCGTAAAAGTCGAGCGGCTGCCGGATCAGGTCCATGTCCCCCGGCTCAATCGGCGGCTGGCAAGCCGGGCCAAAGAGCCGGAGCGCATCCTCCGGATATGTGCCAAAGAACGCCGGGTCGGCGTACCAGGTGTTGTTCCACAGGTCCGGTGTGGTCACGCCCACGGTGCCGGCGCGGGCCGCCTCGATGTCGGCCGGGGTTTCAGTCGCGGGGAAGTCAGTCCTGCCCACCAGCGCCCATCCGACGCTCGGGACTTTGCTGGCGCGCTCGCGGATCACCTGCGTAGCGCGCCCGTGGGCTCGCAGCGCGTTGTGGCACGCCGCCACCTGCTCATCGAGGCCCAGCCGCAGGCCGGGCGCGATCTTCCCCTCGCCCAGGCCGAACCGGATGAACACCTGCGGCTCGTTGAGCGTCATCCACCTGCTCACCCGATCCGACAGCCGATCCACCACCACCCGCGTGTACTCGCCGAACCAGTCGGCGATATCACGGTTGAACCACCCGCCGCGGTGCTGCAGCGCCAGCGGCAGATCCCAGTGGAACAGCGTGACCCAGGGTTCGATCCCCGCTCCGAGCAACTCATCCACGAGCCTGTCGTAGAAACCCAGGCCCGCCTCGTGAACGCGCCCGACGCCATCGGGCAGCACCCGGCTCCAGGCGATCGAAAAGCGGTACGCCCGCAGGCCGATCTGACGCATCAACCCGACGTCTTCCTGATACCGATGGATGTGATCCGCGGCGACCGTCCCGCTCTGGTTCAAGTACACCGCGCCGGGCCGGTTGCAAAAAACGTCGTAGATATTGCGTCCGCGATCGTCGGGCGCGGATGCGCCCTCGACCTGGTAGGAACTGGTGGCAGCTCCCCAGACAAAGTCCTTCGGGAACGGCATATGGGAGCCTCCGGGGCCGCGGGCGAACTTCGAAATGCTCGCGGCGGTCACCAATGTAGCCGCTTGCATCCGCCGACACCGCCATCGCCCGCCACGGCTTGTCCGAGCACATCAGGCGGGCCTGCTCGTCGCCCGCACCACGAGCCGCGTCGGAAGCGTGAGCGTCACGGCAGAGCGTTCAGGCTCTCGCAGTCGATCGACAAGTATCCGCACCGCCGCGGACCCGACTTCGGCCATCGGCACGCGCACGGTGCTGAGTTGCGGGCGGACCAGCGAGGCCAGGCGCGTGTCGTCAAATCCGACGATCCGCAGGTCCGATGGCACACCCACGGCCAGGTCCTTGGCGGCCAGCAGCACGCCAAACGCAATCTCGTCGTTGGCGGCCAGAACGCCTATCGGTCCGGCCGAGCGATGCTCAAACAGCGACTCGCACGCGCGTTGACCCCACTCCACGCTGTACTCACCGTAGCGAATCTGCCCCAATGCGGCAGTGCGATTGTGTGTGGCGAGAGTCTCAGCGAACACCCGGGACCGCTCGGCCGTGTCGAAGTTCTCCTTGGGTCCGCCGAGGAAGTAGCACCGATCGGCGTGTACGGATGCCAGCAGATGCTCGACGGCATCGAGCGTTCCTGACCGGTTGTCCACCAAAACTCGGTCCACCCCGTTTCCGTGGCGCCTCTCGTCGATCACGACCAGGGGCAGCCCGGCTTGATGTACATGCGACCAGAGCACATCGTTTGGTTCTGTGATCATCACCGCCAGGCCGGCGATAAACCCCAACATGCCCGAGGAGAATGTCGGGGTCTCCTGATTGCTTCCCTGCGTGCTGACCAGCAGGTGGTAGCCCAGCGCGCGGGCCTCAAGGTCCGCCCCTCGGAGCAGTTCCGAGTAAAACTCGCCGTGAATATCGGGCAGCAGAATCCCCAGCAACTGGCTTCGTTTCGTGGTCAAGCCCTGCGCAAACACGTTGGGGCGGTACCCTAACACTTCGATCGCCTGATGGACACGGGAAAGTGTCTCGTCAGCAACCAGCGCAGGGGTATTGAGCACGCGGCTGACGGTAGCCGTGGAGACTCCCGCCTCTCGCGCCACGTCCTCCATTGACGCGGATCGCTGCTCGGTCGTGCTTCGTTTGCGTCGTTCTCGCTTCATGGGGGTTGAAGATACCACATGAGGAATATAGATTCTCTGTATGCAAAGGCTTACATCGGATCTCCGCCGGACAATTTTGCAAGGTCTTCGGTCACAGGCGCGCCACGCTTCAATCGTGGTGTTTGTACTCGGCGCGGCGTTCCTCACCGCCTGTCAGGGCCCGCGCACCTTTGTTCCCCAAGTGATGGACACCACCTCGGACAGGACTCTGCGCGCAGCGTCGCAATGGGTGATTGCCTCAGAACCAGGAGTACGCCGCCCGCCGTTTCGCTTCAGTTCCGTGGACGACCGGTTCCTTGACGAGGTGGCGCGAGCTTCCTTCAACTACCTCTGGACCGTCTGCGACCCGCTCTCGGGCATGGTCTTCGACCGATCGAGCGTTCGAATCGCCAGCGTCGCGGGGGTCGGGTTCCAACTCGCCGCGTTCCCCGGGGCCGTCGAGCGGGGCTGGATCACACGCGAGCAGGCATCCGAGCGCGCCGCTCGCATCCTGCGAACGCTCGAATCCGATCCCTCCAATCGCAAGGCCGGGATGTTCTACCACTTCGTTGATGCCCGGACGGCCGCGCCCGCCGATGGCGACGCCGTCAGCACTATCGACTCGGCCCTGCTCTTTGCGGGGATGATCGTTGCGGGCGAGTACTTCGGGGGCGAGGTCGCGGAACGATGCTCGCGACTGTTCTCCGCGGCCAACTGGTCGTTCTTTGTCCTCAACGACCCAAGGCCCAACGAGCCCTACCTCAAGGGGTTCGTCTCTTTAGGCTGGAAACCAACGCGATTTGCTGACCCGACCGGCGATGGGGCGCTCCTGCCTTATGCCTGGGCCGATGCCGCGGACGAGCAGCGGCTGGTGTGCTTCCTGGCCGCGGCCGCGCCCAATCCTGCTCACCGGGTTGACCCCATCGTGTACTACCGGCTGCGGCGCATGCTCGGCGAATCCGATGGCTCGGGCGTACACGTCTGGTTCCCGTGGTCGGGTGCCCTGTTCACGCATTTCTTCGCACAGTGTTTCATCGACTACGCGGCAATGGGTGCCGACAACCCCGGCGCGCACGGAGTTCCTCATCGCCCCCGAGTGGATTGGTGGGAGAACGCTCGGCGCGGCGTGCAACTGCACCGGGCCAAAGCACTCCGCAACCCGTTGGGCGTGCCGACGCTCGGCGTGAACGCGTGGGGACTCTCGGCCTGCGACTCGGCCGGCGGCTACGCGGTTCCGGGGGTCTTTCCGGCGCGCATCCCGACCCTCGACCAGGTGCCGCAGATCGACTTTGCCGACTTCACTCCCAAGGACGATTTCGGCGACGGGACCATCGCGCCCTACGCGGCTGGGTGCTCGCTTCTTTTCGAGCCGGAAGCCGCCATCGCCGCGCTCAGGTACTACCGGGGGCTTGCCGGATCCGATGGACGCCCGCTGGTCTGGCGTGAACTGGGGGGGGGGGCGAGCGGAGGAGAAGGTGGGAGCGGCTTCCAGGACTCCTTCAACCTTGGTACCAACTGGGTCGCCCCCGATTGCGTGGCGATCGACCAAGGGCCACTGGTCCTGGCGATCGAAAACGCTCGGAGCGGCTTGGTTTGGCGGTTGTTCATGCGTAATCAATGGGTGCGGGACGCGGGCAACGCCCTTGGATTGCGCGCCAATCGCGTGAGGCCTGACCAGACCCGATGAGAATAAATTGTTTGGCCGGGTGAAAGCGCTTGCATTTCCCCGGGTTTCGAGGTAACTTGAACTTGCTTCCAGGGAGAGAGTCCGATCCGGCTTTGTTTACGCGCCCAACGGCGCGGAGCCTTTCGGAGCCTTGGCGGATGTGAAGAGAGAGGTGAATCTTGAAGAAGTCCTGCTTCCTCGCGGTAGCGACTGCTGTCGCTTTCGCGGCACCGGTCCTTGCGTTCCCCCCGCCCATTGACAGCGCGAGAATCAATCCTCGCATCTTCAACGACTTTGGAAGTTCGACGTTCAGCAGCGTCAACAACTACCCCGCTCACATCAACCTCACGGACGGCAACACCGATGGTCATCCGGCGTTCGCCAACCTCCACAACTGGCGGCTGTCCGCCGATGGCGGTGCCTCGAGCGCTGAGTTCGCAAACGGCGAAGCGTTCTCCATCTCTGCCGATGTGACCATCTCCACGACCGGCACCGGCGGTGGCGAGGGCGGGTTGACGGTCTCACCCTGGTTTTCTCAGGATGTCGATGGGGTGTTCAACATGCGCACGACCGATGGCGAAATCGCCGTCTTCGGCGGTCGCCTGCCCTTTTATTCGTTCACGGGCAACCACGGCATCACCTACCTCGCGGGTACGACCGTTCACGTCAGCATCGAGTACGATCCGCAAGCCGTGTCGGCCGCTATGCCGGGCCTGATCCGGTACACCTACATCAACCCCGCCGCGGTCCTCTTCACCAGTGGATGGATTCCCTTCGACGAGGGCAATCCCAGTGAGGACCCGCCTTACGGTGTATGGGGCGTTCTGAACGAGGCCACCGTCGGAGGCAGGCTCCTGATGTTCGGGCAGCAGACCTCGCAAGGCTCGACCATCTCTGCGGACTTCGACAACGTCACGTTCATCCCCGCACCAGGTTCCGTCGCGGTGCTCGCACTCGGCGGACTCCTCGTCGCGCGTCGCAGGCGCTGATCCTGCTGTGCTGATATCTCGTCTCCCCCTCAGGGCGATCGCACGGCGACGCCCTTTCTTCGTTTTGGAGGCGTCCCTTGTGGATTCTCTTTCCGAGAATCTATCCCCGCTCCGGTTGACGGAGATGCAATGCGGGGCAATAGTGCTTATGTAAGCGGTTGCATCTCGCCCGTGCTTGCCCAGCGACTCTGCGTCTGATCGACCTCTTCGGACGGGCCAACTCCATGTTCTCCAACGCCTTCGGCCACTTCGATCCTTCCGGTCGCCGATTTGTCGTCACGGATCGCCGTACCCCCATGCCGTGGGTGAACGTGATCAGCAACGGGCACTATGGGCTGGTCGTCAGCCAGAACGGCGGCGGGTTCTCATGGCTGGACAACAGCCAGCTCAATGTCCTCACACGCTGGGAGATGGACCTGATCCGCGACGATCGCGGCCGATTCCTGTTCATCTCCGATCTTGAAACCGGCGAGGTCTGGTCGGCAGCGCCGGCACCGTGCTGGCCCGAGTACTCGTCCTACGAGTGCGAGCACACGCAGGGACAGACAACATTCTCGACCGAACATCGGGGCATCTTTGCGAACTGGACCCTCGCGGTTACCCCGGACGATCCGGTCGAGGTCTGGCGGTTGCGGCTTGAAAACCGAACCGACCGCCCGAGGAAACTGCGCATCAGTTCGTTCTTCGAGTGGTGCTGCGGCGTTGCGCCCGACACCAAGCGAGAGTTTCACCGGCTGTTCTTCACCACCAAGCACGACCCGGCGCGCCGGGCGATCATCGTCCGCAAGAACATGTGGGACATCCCGTCCAAGGACGAGCGCGACCATTGGAACAAGCCGTGGCCTTATGTCGCGGGGCACGCCTTCAAGTGGGGCGAGGGCGTGGAGTTCGATTCCGAGCACGCCATCGGCGAGAAGCGGGCGTTCACCGGACACTTTGCGTCAATCTCCCGGCCGACGGCGATGACCAGCCCGCGCCCCACGCGTCCGGCGGACAAGAACGTGTTCGGTCGATTCGGCGACGCAGCCGCAGCGCTCGGCGGCGACCTGTCGCTCCAGCCCGGGCAGACCGTGAGCATGGTGTTCACCCTGGCGGTGGCAAAGGACGAGAAGACGCTCCTCGAACTGCTCGACCGGCACACGACGCCGGAAGCGGCTGACGCGGCGATCGACGGCTCGCGCCGGATGTGGGACGGCCTGCTCGCGCCCTCGTCCGTCCGGAGCGGGATGCCGGACTTCGACCTTCTCAACAACACTTGGCTCCCGTACCAGGCGATCAGCGGGCGTTTGTGGGGGCGCACGGGCTACTACCAGCAGTCGGGCGCGTTCGGATTCCGCGACCAACTCCAGGACAGTCTGGTGTGGCTGGCGCGCGATCCCTCCCGCACCCGGCAGCAGATCCTGCTCCACGCCGCGCACCAGTTCGTCGATGGCAGTGTGTACCACTGGTGGCACCCGCTGGCGGAGTTTGGCCTGCGCACCGCGTGCAGCGACGATTATCTCTGGCTCCCGATGCTGACGGCGATCTACATCAAGGACACGGGCGACTGGTCGATCCTCGACGAGCACATCGCGTTTGTCGACAATGAGTCCGGCGCGACGCTGCTGGAGCATTGCACACGCAGCATCGCCCGCAGTCTGTCACGCCACAGCGAGCGCGGCCTGCCGCTGATTGGTTCGTGCGACTGGAACGACGGCCTGTCGGCGGTAGGGGTGGGCGGCAAGGGCGAGAGCGTGTGGCTCGCACAGTGGCTGGCGTTCCTGCTTGCCGAGTTTGCGCCGGTCGTCGAGCATGGCGGAGCGACCGGACCCAACCCGGCCCTCGCCGCCACATACCTCGACCACCGCACCAGCCTCGCAGAGGCGATCAACGCGCACGCGTGGGACGGGGATTCCGGCGGCAAGTGGTACCGCGCCGCCACGCGGGACGACGGTCGCTGGATCGGCACCGCGACAAATGAAGAGGGGCGAGTGTTCCTGAACACACAGACCTGGGCCGTGCTCTCGGGCACCGCACCGCCCGATCGTGAAGCCGCCGCGTGGGCCAGCGTCAAGCAGCACCTGCTGCGGCCGATGGGGCCGCTGCTTTCCCACCCCGCCTACACCGAGCCGGACGCGACGATCGGCTACATCACCCGGTACGCCCCGGGGCTGCGCGAGAACGGCGGCGTGTACATGCACGCGGCGGCATGGGCATTGGCCGCGGCCTGCAAGCGCCGAGACACACAGGCCGTCGAGCAGATCTGGCGTGCGATCTCACCGCCCCTGCGCGGGCAGGAGGCCGACGCGTACCAGGCCGAACCGTTTGTCACGCCCGGGAACGTCGATGGACCGGAGTCCGCGACCCCCGGCAGGGCGGGCTGGACGTGGTACACGGGTTCGGCCGCCTGGCTCAACCGCGTGAGCCTTGAGTGGATCATCGGAATCCGCCCGGAGTGGGACGGCCTGCACATCGATCCGTGCCCGTTCGCGGCGATGGGCAAGGTTGTTGCCACGCGCCCCTGGCGCGGACGGTCGGTGCGGGTCTCGTTCGACGCGGCGGAGTTTTCGCCGACCCTGTCCGCTCGGATCACCGTCAACGGCCGAGTGCATTTCGGGAACGTCATCCGCGCCGACGAGTTTATCGGCGACATGGACCTCAACATCTCGGTATCGTGGGGCGTACACGTCACTCACGCGACCGCGCGGCCCGGCGCTGTCGCGGCCGGTCATCGAGTTGCCAAGGGCTGAAGGGAATTATCACATGTCCAGCAGGCGTCAAACTACCTCGGCTCCCTGGTTGCGAAATGCGTTTACCCTCATCGAGTTGCTCGTGGTCATCGCGATCATCGGGTTGCTGCTCTCGCTGCTCCTGCCCTCGCTCGGGGGGGCGCGAAATGTCGCCCGTGACCTGATCTGCAAGAACAACCTTCGCCAGATGGGCTTGGGCATTCAGATGTACCTGGATGACCAAAAGGATCCGGTTTGGTTCAATGTCCGACTGCGGGCACCGTCCCTGTTCGACCAGTGGGTCGTTCCTCGGGCGCTCGCGGACTACTGCGGCGATGGGAGAACCAAACTGTACCGGTGCCCGCGTGCGGCAGGCGGAACCTCCGTCATCGACCCGCAGGTCAACATGTATCTGACAAGTGGCGGTCGCCTGTTTATTGATCCGGACCCGGAGAACCCTGACGCGAACTCGGTGACGAATCCCGTCGTGGATATGACCAATCCGCCCTCCTATACCGAGTACTGGTTCAACGATTCCTATCCGATCAGCGGGCGGTCGTACCGCAATGTGAAGTACGAGGACGCCGTAGTCTGGGCCGCCGACGCCTACGACGAGGTTCCTCGCCATTCCGGCAAAACGCGCACCGAACGGGCCAACAGCGGCGGGATCACAGCCCGCGTGAACGAAATCTATATGCTCTTTGGCGACCAGCACATCGCGGGCCTCCCGTGGTACCGTGCCGCACAGCCCGACAGGTACGGCACGCCCGGACCGTTCTACAACTGGGGGATCAGGTTCTAGCCGACCAACGCCCTTCTAGCAGGAGTTCCACGATGGGTAGTCTGCGATCATTCCTGCAGAGCCGTCCGATGCTTGGCTGGGGCTTGGCCGCCCTGCTCATGCTCTTTGCCGCGGTCATGCTCTACACGCGTCTGGCGAGCAAGAGCGAGTCCGAGCAACTCACCGAGACGGTGACGATCCGATGCTCCGAGACCGGTGATACATGGCAGGTGCTGCGCGGCGTCATGGAAAAGGAGTTGTACCTCCGCTCCTACCCCCTCGATCCCAATCAGGGCTTGATGAACCCCAAGACCGGCAAGCCGACCGGGTTCCCCGCCGACGCCTGGAAGCAGACCGTCGATCGCATCAACGCGGAGCGGGGGAGCCTCTCGGGAAGTCCGACGACCGGCGCAGCGGGTCCGGGCAAGTAGGCGAGAGGCCCGATGGGCACATCAGTGAAAACTCAGGAACTGACGCGCCGCGCGGCGGTCGGCGCTCTGGCAGCGGGCGCTGCGGGATACGCGCTCTTCGGTCCACGCGGGACCCAGCAGGTTCCCAAGGGCCGCATTGTTCTGGACTACTGGGAAAAATGGACGCGCCACGAGGGCGACGCGATGGAGCGCGTCGTCGACGATTACAACCGGTCCCAAAACCGCGCCTTTGTTCGCTACCTCGTCGTCAGCGACATCGGCCAGAAGTCGCTCATCTCGATCGCCGGGGGCAGCCCACCAGACATCATCGGGCTCTACGCCTTCAATGTCGCTCCCTACGCCGAGATGGGTGCGATCCTCGCGATGGACGGCCTTGCCCCGCGCGCGGGGCTGAGCCTGGCCGACTATGCACCCGGTGTGCGCGAGGTGATGCGCTTCGGCGGCCGCTGGTGGGCGGCGGTGAACACGGCCGGGTCGGTCGCGCTCTACTACAACCGCGCCGCGTTCCGCGATGCGGGGCTCGACCCCGATCAGCCGCCCCGCACCATCGCGGAACTCGACGAGTTCCACGCGGCGCTCCTGCGCACCGACGAGCGCGGATCGCTCCAGCGGGTCGGCTTTCTGCACCGCGAGCCGGGGTGGTGGTCGTGGTTGTGGGCCAACCACTTCGGCGGGCGCATCTACGACGAGGGCTCCGGGCTCGCGCTGCTTGATTCGCCCGAGAACATCCGGGCCATGCAGTGGATGCAGGGCTATGTCCGAGACCTGGGACTTGAACGGATCAAGATTTTCTCGGAGAGTTTCGGCAACTACTTCACGCCGGAGAATCCTTTCCTGACGGGCAAGGTCGCCATGATCGTCCAGGGGCCGTGGATCGCCAACCTGATCAACGCTTTCAAGCCCGACTTCGACTACGGCGTCGCGCCGTTTCCGACCGAGCAGGGGTACTCACCCTCTTCGCCCGTCGGCCTGATCGACACCGACGTCCTGGTCATCCCGCGCGGTGCCAGACACCCAGAGGCCGCGATGGATTTCATCGCCTTCACCCAGCGCCAGGACATGACCGAGCGCCTCGCCACCGCGCACTGCAAGCCCTCGCCGCTCGCCAAGGTGAGCGAGCGGTTCATGGCCGACCATCCCAATCGCGGAATCAACGTTCACTACGACATCTTCCGGAGCGACCGGGCCTTTGTCCCGCCGCGGACCCGCGTCTGGCAGCAGTTCAAGGACGAGTTCGATACCGTGGTGCAGCGGATGTGGCGGCTGGAGGTCGATCCAGCCGAGGCCATGTCGCGCCTGCAGACGCGTGTGCAATCGCTGATCGACCAGGCCACCCG
>ENA-ORBV01001777-ORBV01001777.1-microbial-mat-metagenome-genome-assembly--contig:-NODE-1777-length-47227-cov-7.786363_pt1 | contig 47227 bp, 41 predicted proteins | sample MGYA00237777_ERZ505514 | MGnify/ENA primary metagenome ERZ505514 (study PRJEB26160, sample SAMN06269048) | microbial mat metagenome | isolation source: Oligotrophic lake microbial mat | place... | reverse complement strand
AACTTCTGCTGGAGGCCTGCCTCGAGCTCATCAAAACCGACGCCATCGTCGGCATGCAGGACATGGGTGCGGCGGGGCTGACCTGCTCGACCTGTGAGACCGCAGCACGCGGCAGCACGGGCATCGAAATCGAGCTGGATAAGGTTCCCATACGCGAGACAGGAATGACGCCGTACGAGATCATGCTTTCCGAATCCCAGGAAAGAATGCTCATCATCGTAAAGAAGGGTCGGGAAAAAGAAGTCGAGACTCTTTTCGATAAATGGGACCTTCACGCAGTGCAGATCGGTGAAGTCAGGGACGGCCATATGATGACTGTGCGCAAGGGCGGGGAAATCATCGCGGAAATTCCAGCAAAAGCGCTCGCTGATGACGGTCCGATCTACGTTCGTGAAGAACGGCGTCCTTCGTACCTTGATGACGCGCAAAAGCTCGATCTTGAAAGCATCTCGGAGCCTGCCGACTTCAATAAGATCCTCAAACAGCTTCTCGACCAGCCGACCATCGCATCGAAAGCGTGGATATACAGGCAGTATGATCATATGGTCCGGACGGACACGGTTTTTTACCCGGGCCACGATGCTTCTCTCATCAGAATCAAGGGCACAAATAAAGCCATCGCGGTTTCGACTGACTGCAACAGCCTGTACTGCTACCTGGACCCTTTTGAAGGGGGGAAAATTGCGGTGGCCGAAGCCGCGCGCAATGTTGTCGCAAGCGGCGCGCGCCCTCTTGCGATAACCAATTGCCTTAATTTCGGAAATCCCATGAAGCCGGAAATCTTCTGGCAGTTTCACCAGGCAGTCAATGGTATGATCGCCGCGTGTAACGCACTCGGGACTCCTGTGACGGGGGGGAATGTGAGTCTGTACAATGAGAACCCCCGCGGCGCGATATTTCCCACACCAACGGTGGGCATGGTAGGCGTGCTCGACGATATCGAAAAGCGCGTTTCCTCCTTTTTCTCAAAAGAAGGCGACATTATTTTTCTTGCCGGCGAAACGTTTAATGAACTCGGAGCATCTCAATATCTCGCTGCGGCCCACGGCTTGAAAAAGGGATTGCCCCCTCGACTTGACTTGGATAAAGAAACGGCCCTTCACGATTTTATTTTGGCAGCTGCAGACCGTAGACTGATGAAATCATGCCACGATCTTTCGGAGGGCGGACTTGCCATAGCACTGGCTGAAGGCTGTTTCAATCCCGTGAAGTCTATTGGAGCCGTCATTGACCAGCTTGACCTTGTAACGCCTCGGATGAGTGATTCAAAAAGTCTCCGCAGCGATGCTCTTTATTTCGGTGAGAGCCAGTCCCGGGCGATTGTTTCCGTCAATCCTGACAGGAAAGAAGAAATACTGAAACTTGCCAAAGAGAAAAAAGTTCCGCTTTATCAGATAGGACGCGTCTGGGGGAGTGAACTTGTCATCGGTACAAAGATCAACCTCCGCGTCGATGAAGCAAAAGAAATTTATGACAACGCTATTCCAAGAAGAATGGCCCTTTAAGGAGTTATGAGCGGAGAAAATATAAAAGAATACTGCGGCGTATTTGGCGTTTTTAATCACCCTGAGGCGTCAAGAATTACCTATCTCGGACTGTTTGCGCTTCAGCATCGCGGCGAGGAAGCGGCGGGGATCTGTACAAGCGACGGGCAGAATTTGAAACTCCACAAAGGAGTCGGCCTGGTCGGAGAGGTTTTTAACGAAAAGCTCATCATGGCATTGAGCGGGTGCCACGCGATCGGACACACCCGTTATTCGACGACGGGTTCTTCGAGCCTCGTCAACGCACAGCCTTACCGCGTCGACTACTCACGAGGCCAGGTCGCCATTGCTCATAATGGTAATCTTACGAATGCCCAGATTCTTCGGGCCGAGCTCGAAGCTTATGGTTCCATCTTTGGAAGTACTACCGACTCGGAACTTTTTATTCACCTCATGGCGAAGCCTTCCTACAGTACTTGCGAAGAAGCAGTGATAGGATCGGTAAAAAGGGTAGAAGGCGCTTACAGCGTTGTTATTCTTAATGAAAAACAACTGGTCGCCGTTAGAGATCCGCAGGGCTTTCGCCCGCTTGTTTTCGGCCGGCTTGGTAACGGCTACGTCGTCGCTTCGGAGACCTGTGCCTTTGACCTCATAGGCGCAGAATACATACGCGAAATCGAGCCTGGAGAAGTTTTAGTCATCGACGAAAACGGACCCCGCAGCTTTTTCCCTTTCGAAGGAACGAATAAAAAAACGGCCCATTGTATTTTTGAGCATGTCTATTTCGCGCGTCCCGATTCTATGGTTTTTGGAGATAACGTCGCTTTGGTGAGAGAGCGGATGGGGAGGAATCTTGCCAGGGAACATCCCGCGGATGCTGATCTAGTTATTCCGGTTCCCGACTCAGGCAATTTCGCCGCGATGGGTTATGCTCATGAATCGGGTATTCCTCTCGGGCATGGGTTTACCCGCAATCACTATATCGGGCGCACTTTCATCAATCCCACCGAGCAGGCCCGGGCAGTGAAGATTAAGATTAAACTGAACCCTATTAAAGAGATGGTCAACGGTAAGCGAGTGATCGTCGTCGACGACTCAATTGTGCGCGGCAATACGGCCAAATCCCGGGTCATGCTGCTTCGCGGCGCCGGAGCCACAGAAGTGCATTTGAGGATAAGCTGCCCGCCCCATGTCTCACCTTGTTATTACGGCATCGATTTTCCCTCCCGCGAAGAGCTGATCGCGTGCGGTCGTACCTTGGAAGATATCCGCCGGTTTCTCGATGTGGACAGCCTTGGTTATTTGAGTCTCGAGGGAATGCTTGCTGCTTCGAGTAAGGAGAAATCAAGCTTCTGTGCCGCCTGCTTTACGGGACAATATCCCACCGTAGTCTTCGACGATTTTGATAAGCTGAAGCTGGAAAAGCGCAGAGGATAGCCTTATCCTTAGTATTGCGATTTAGTTTTTAGGTTCCCTGCCGGTTTTTACATATTCCTGCTAGTTCATACTAACGAATGGCCATTGCATAGGAGTTGCATTCGTGCTAACTTTTATTAACAATTTAAATAGTATTTATAAGGCGTTGACTCACACCCATGGCGTTTGTTCATCTGAACAAAGGGAAATCGGGCTTTCTCTGCTTTGGCCGCAGGATATCGGCGGTCATGGTGAGCGCTGTATTCCTTCTCTCTGACCTCACTTTACCTCTCGCGCATGCTCAGTCTCTGAAAACTCTGCCCGGAGTCCTTTCTCTTTCCGATGTAAATGTCCCCTCTAATATTGGAAAACTCGAGGAGCGTTTTGAAGGGCAAGAGGGAACCACTGTTATCTTTATTCAGGATGCTCACGGGATACCTCATGCGCAGCGCAATATCAGAAATCTGATCGATTATTTTCAACAACGGCATGGCGTTGGTCTTGTTGCCGTTGAAGGAGCTTCCTCGAAGCTGGACCCGTCACTCTTCAGAAGTTTTCCAGAAGCGCCCATGATCAAGAAGGTCTTCAACTATTACCTGGAAAAGGGAGAACTTTCGGGAGTCGCGATGGCCGCGATCTTCAACGAAATTCCCGGGGATTATGAAGGAATTGAAGACTGGGGTCTTTATGAAAGAGGGTACGCCGCGTATTTAAAAGCTTTGGACGATTCTGAAGAATTAGGCAAAAAGCTTAAAGCGTGGGATGAGGATCTCGAAAGTAGCAAAGACGAAATCTATTCGGAGAAACTGCGCAAGATAGACAGGGATTTAAAGGCATTCTCGAGAGATTCACTAGACCTTCTCGACATCCTCAAGAGTCTCGCCGACGTGAAAGCTCCGCCGCCCGGAAGTGAACTGGAGCTGATGCTCGAAGAGGCGGCTCGGGATGAAGGCGTGAACGTTCCTGTAGACCTCGAAGTAAAAAAAATTGCAGAGCAGGTCCGTCGTTATCTCGAAGCTCCGGGCGTTAACAGAGACCTTCTGATGAGTTTCAACGACAAGATACAGAAATACCGACTTTCGCAGATAAGAGCCGAGGAGTTTGCACTTTTTCTGAAAGATATGATTCAGTCCGAAAAACTCGATATCGAAATTTCCGGCAATCTACTGCAGGTCACAAAGCGTCAGAAACGCATGACGGATATTGAAGGAACGCGGTTCTTCGATGCTTTTCAAGAATATGTGGACAGGGTGACGGCATCCCTTATCACGACGGAAGATGAAAGGTCGCTTTCGCGCGAGGGTTCTCTCCATCTTCTGATCGAAAAACTCTCGACTCTGGAATTGACACGCAAGCAATGGAACGACCTTAAGCCCAGACTGGCCGAAATTCTTGCGGTTCGATACGCGGCTTTGGACGTTGACCGTGATCTCAAGTGGCCGCTCGCGTTTTATCAGAATGCCGAAGCACGCGATGAAAGCCTTTATGACAAACTCATGTCTCTAAGAAAGAGAAAGAACACAGGTCCTATCATCATGGTTGCCGGAGGCTTTCATACGGAAGGTCTTGTGAGCCGTTTAAGGGAGGCAGGAGTCTCTTATATGCTCCTCATGCCCGCGATTGAATCACTGCCGGCCGAGGTAGCTTATAAGGAACATATGCGGGGCAATGTTTCCTGGAGCGATTACTTCGAGATTAAAGACGGCCGCTTGGATGTCTACAAGGCCTTTGTGCGCCACACGAGAGACGAGTTGATTTCTTTAAGCGGTGATACGCGGGGAAGACTGCTTAAAAATTGGCGGGATCAGGTACTACGAAATCTGGCTGAGGAAGGCCGGATTGCCGAAGCGGTAAGGTACACACGTTATATCGACGAGGCGTCCGGCGGCTCCGTCAAGGTTCCGGACGAATCGCAGCTTCTTCTCAACCGCGTGGAAAATTTCATCCAGGGTTTAAGAGATCTTGGAACGACCAATCGTTTTAACGAGCAGAATATCATGCAGCTGATCCGGCCTTCAGGTATCCCTGCACCGGCAGTGGGGATAAACATGGCGCCCTCGGACCAGCTCGGCACCACCGTCACCATCGGGTTCACAGGAAATGTCCTCAGCGTCATTGCCGATTATGTAGAGGTGACCCGGCCCGCAGCTGTTCCGATGACTGAAACCGAAGAAAAAGGACCAGGCCAGCGTTCTGAACTCAGAACGAAATATGTTCTGGAACCATTCCCCTACTCACGCAACGAAGAAGATTTTGCGTACCAGCTGGCGGCTGCCATCATCACTTTCAAAACCGATTTTGCCGGAAAAAATGCGAATGTTTTCTCTCTGAGGAAATTGGATGCCGGCCAGACTCTCCAAGATAAAGAGGATGCCGACAGGTTCGCTAGGATGGTTTTTGAAAGAAATGTATCGGGTGGAGATTATTCCGAAATCATCACATTTTTTCAAAGACTCCTGAACACAACGCCCAGGCTCTCGCAAGAGACGGCGGCGGATCGCATCGAGCATATTCTTGAAAATATTTTAATATATAACAATCTAGGCGAGCTTCTTATTTACATACGTGGCGTAAATGAAGCGCATCGCCCTCAATCCGGCCTGACTTCGCCTTATTTTCATATAAATGAGCTCGAGAAAAGCTGGGAAGCGTTCATCGGGAAACCCGTCTCGACCACTATTTCAGTCGAACTTCCCAAAGACGTTGCGCTCAAAGATAAAAACCTCGATAAGTTCAACGCTCAACTTAAAGAATTTTCCGAAGAACTCCGGAAAACGGCCGCCGCACGCCCTGAAGTCATTCGCCTATTTCAAAGTTTCTATCAGACTCTCAAGCGCTCCTACGAGCAAGGCAAACTGCAGGAAGGTGTATTTCCGGGACAGGCGGGAGCCAGGGCGGATAGCAGCAGGGCCGGGCTTGTCAATTTTTCCAGAATATTAAATCGCATATTGAAATACAAAGATGGAGACGTGAATGACTTGTTTCTTTTGGAGTTTATGCGTGAGGCCGTCGAAATGGCCAAGGCAACGTCCTTAGAGGCGTCCTTCAACGTGAATGACATTACCGAGATTTATAAGAAAACGCTTATCAATCTAACCCTCGGAAATTATCTGGAAGATGCCGCGGCGAGAAGCCTTGCAGTCCGGCGCCTAACCGTGCTGCCAGCCGCGAAAGCTGCCGAACTCCTCGACGGCGAAAAAAAATCAATTGAGGCCCGAGCGCGCGCTTTAGGTGACAGGCTTCAACCGATACCTGCCGCCGACCTGCAGGAAACGATTTGGGCGCCCGTTCTTCGGACACTGGGCCTGTCTGACAAGGACTTTACCGATATGTCCCAGAGACTCATGGGTTTGACCGAGGGTATTAACGTCGAGGAGCCCGGGCGGAGCTTTCCTACCGAGATACTTGCCCCATCACCTGAGGAAATCATGAGTTTTCTAAGCCGCGCAATCGACAAAAGCAAAGCCGCCAAAACAGGAGCGGGAGAAAATGAAGGCCAGAAGAATGCCCGATTAATCAAAGCGGCGCTTGGGAGTTTCGAAACCCAGTGGGCATACAACGCGGTTGGGAGACTGTTGAAAAATAAGCCGGCGGTTACTTTTGCGTTCAATCCCAAAGGCCAGGAAACATTAAAGGCTGCCCTTTTTGCGGCGTTGAGCGAAAGAAGCACCGAAAAAGCGGCAGGAGAGAATCTGGATACTTATGATGGTATTCAATACTTCATCGATAATGAACAAACCAGGACTGGGGACCATTCAATCGAAGCGAGGTGGGTGTATCAAGATCCTGTCAATAGTGTGCCCGGATATGTGAGGGATGCGGCCTTTGATCAAATAATGAGTCAGATTGCTCATCTTTATCCTGACGGGAAGACCTACAGGGATTTGATCAAGCGTGTGGAGGCGGCCCTTCATGGGTTTTCTTATCGGTTGGGGCCAATAAGAGGGAGGTCTTCTGTTTACCCGGACAAAATATTAGGCATTATGCAAAAGGCAAATGATCTGGCAGCGGCACAGAGGAGTAAAAGTGAAAGCATCGAAGGTGTTTTTGGGTACATTATTGGAGCGATAACAGCAGTCGAACAGGAGCAGGTTCACGCGCTTTTTCTGAAATTCAGTTCCTCTGCCGAGGCTGAATTAGAAATCACTCTCCCCGCACTAAAAATGTATAAACCGCATGCTAAAGCAATCGAGGTTGAATTTGACAAATTCCAGAAAGAGCTCAAGAAGAGGAAGTATCGGCTTGATCTGAAGCGCAAAGATATGATGGAAGGCGCCATAGAGGCCGGTATTCTTTTAACGAAGGCAAAAGATGATTCGCTTGTCCGCTACAAATACGACAAGGCCGATCAGGCTATGCCCTGGTTCATGGCTCTCTGGAAAATGGATTTACCGGGCGCTGAGTTCAATGCTCTTTACGAAATCATTAAGAAAATGAGCGCCCGTGAAGCAGCGTTCTTGCCCGGAGGAAACGCAGCATTCTTCCGCGATATTGAACAGTCAATCTTAAAAGGCTCAGGTGCTGACCGCTTAGAGTTGATCAAGGCGGGCCTAGGCTCGATAAAACAAAAAGCCATCGACGGCTTTGCTAAAAGGCATATCGAAACTCCTGCGGCGGGAATACTGCCGAATATCGGCGAAGATACGCGAGCTTCGTATAAAGAACTCGCAAAAAGGATTTTCGCCGGGGATGACGCGGCTCCGGAACTTCTTAAATCTTTTATTGATTTTCATAGCAGGCTTATTGCCTCGTTAAATGAAGGAGAGCTTGAGGAGTTCCGTTTTGTGAGTGAAAGCTCTCTTAAAGGAATAGAGGGCGCGGGTCAATTAAATTACGCCCTCATATTGAACCAGCTTTTGAAATTTAATCCGTCGGATCCCGCGTTTAATTTCCTGGGACTCTTTATTGCCAAGGCTGAAAAAACCCGGCAGGAAGTAAAGGATAGAAATTTTTACAACATCCTCGAACTCAACGAGGCATGGAGCGAAGCGTACACTGATTCGGTTTTGACGATGTTCTACACTACGGGAGAACAAAGACTGGCATTTGCGCAGGAACTTTTTACCTCCGCTTCGGTTGTCCCTGCATTTCTGCCCGCGGTGCGAACTGTTGCAGGTTATCTGACATCCAGAGCGGAAGATTCTCCAGCTGATACGATTATCAAAGATGAGCTGACCAGAGATATCTTGTCATATAAAGCAGAAGATCCGAGTAGCCGTTATGTCCCGCTCTTTCTGGGTAAAGTTGCTTCTCTCAATAGAAAATCAGATGTCCCTGTAACACTTGCTGCTCTCGAGGACGCTTTAAACCAGGCTAAGGCCGAAGCCTTCCTTGAGCCATTCAAAATAAAAAATCCCAGTGCTCTTAAAAAAAGACTTCTCGATTTAAGGGCAGGACAAAAAGTTCAAGTGGGCGCTGAGACTCAAACGGTTAACATGAAATGGCGGGACGCTGATAATAAATCGACACCGGGAATTTTTGATCAACTAACTCCCCTTTTGGGTTCGGCCTTAAAAGGCGATTTGACATCGGCGCAAGCGGGTCTCGAGCCTGCTATTGCGCTTCTTGAGGCTCAGGCTGAAGAAGCGCAGAGTCAGGCTGAGCAGACTTTGGCGAAAAGAGCGGCCGTTAAGCTGGGAAAGACCGGGGCGGGTTTCGAAACGGCTCCTCCCGCTGCAGCAAAATTATGGCTTGCGAGTGTTTTGAAAATGGCTCTTGGAGCTGAGGCGCCGGAAGCTGAAGTTGCAAGGCTGTACTCCCTGTTTAAAGGGGTGAAGCTTGAGAACAGGGAGGGATCCCAAAAAACCGTGGGGCTCATCGATCTGGGTAAGTTTAAGGAAATTCTGGGGGCTATTAAAAAAGGTGAAGATCCGCCTAAAAGATTAAAGCTTCTGGGCTATCAACTGGATGCCGCTGAATCAAACATTGCCGCTGCAATGCTCGACGTTTTAAAGACGGAGAAAGATATCGTTGCCGTTCAAGTTAATGGAACAACCCGGAATAAATCCTTAGGTCTGGTGATCTTCTCCCGATTGGGCCGTGGTGAAAAAACAGGATATGGCCCGACCGAGGACAGCGGCGCCGCCACTTATCCGGCGAAAGGTCCTCAAGTATCTAAGCTAGCCCTCAATGTTTTTTCCACGGAAGAGGGCATTGGCGTAATAAAGATCGGAGTGGTGTTTGATGCTTTACTGGAGATGGCTTTAAATCCTGAAGTCACGGACACAGCAGGAAAAGCGACAGTAACGAAACCATCGGCGGAAACAACAGCTAAAAGGTCAGAAGCCGAGGAAACTGTCGAAAGTGTCGACCTCTCGACAAAAAATGCAGCGAAAACGGTCCGGAATTATTGGACCGTCATGAGGCTGATACAGAATGACGATCTCACGGTAAAAGGAACGACCTTTATTGACAGTGTTGTAAAGTCTTTGGAAAAGGACGATAAAGCGCTGGACCGTCAGATTTCAGAACTCCAGGAAAAGGTAGAATCCGCGGATACAAAAGAGGAACGTAATAAACACTTGCGGGAGATCACCGGAAAAGAAGGCAGAAAGGAAGTCGTCGCATTGCTGAAAGAGGCACTCAAGACGATTAAAGCCGGTGAAAAAATCTCCGACGAAGACAAAGATGATCTGACGAATGCACTTAAGGCGCATATGGGCCGCGATCCATCTCAGAAAGTCCCGGGCGAAAAAGGGGCAGCGGCCGACTCGACAACAAACTACGCCGAAGATCTAAAAGTGCGGATCACCGCCGAAATTGAAAAGGCTCCAGTGGATCCCGCCAAAAGAAACGAAGAACCCAATGCCCTCGAGAAAAAGGCGGATTATTTCCGTTACCTGTTTTTTTCCTTCCAGGATAGTGTGCCTTACCATTTAGATACCAAAGGAGGCGTAAAGGAATACAAAGAGCAGTATAAGAAAACGGTTTTTACACTGCGTAAGGACGCCCGAGCCGACCTGCTCAAAATTATCGTGGATTCGACCTATGATGCAATCGAAGAAGCTCTCGTGCAGAATGAGGATCTTGACGGTGTGCCCGAAGCAATAGCGGTCAATATACTTAAATTTTTGGATGAGAAATACAAGGCGGCCAGGCTCAAAGCGCGCAAGGAGGGCAAGGAAAGTAAGGAACTGGAGGGGTGGGCGAATGGGAGCTGGAGAAGCCAGAGAAAAGAGGCGGCTGCACAGCTGGCAAAAGCTGCCTACCTCTATTTCTCCGAGATTGCAAAGGCAGAAGGTTTGATCCGGGAAGCGGATGTTCAAAGATCCGAGTTGAGAACCGGCAAAGACTTTGGTGATGAAGAAGATGTCTCTCCATCGGCCGCGCTGGTCCAGGACATGGTTTCAAGCGGCACTGAGAAACTCCTTGGGGCATGGGCAGGAAAAACGCCGATTACTGAAGAATTAATGAGTGAAGTCGCCAGAGGTCTTTCCGAGGCGGGAGAAACTTTGTCGATTTCTGTAGTGATTGATATTGTCGAAAGCTCGGCTTTAAGAGTCGTAAGAAATAACAGCGCACAAGTCGATCCTGCGTTTGTAGAAAAGGTCATCTCATTCGTCATGGGTAACGTGAGGAATTCCCTTGGCAATCGGAACTTGGTGATCGGGCTGGATGTATCGAGCAATGATAGTCTTGCCCGCTTGGACAATATTATTAACACATTAATCGCCGCGAAAGAGGAACTGGACCGCGTTGTGCTGACGGGATCAGGAGAAAAAGGTTCCGTAGCGAAAAGTCTCAAAGGAGCCAATGTTTCTGTAGACAATCGGACAACCGTAAGCGGTTACTCAGAACGTACCCTCGACCCAACTCAAAAAGTTATACCCCACGTAACGTCTCAGGCTGCTTTTGCCCTGGTGAATAAACTCTTTGTCGCAATTGGAATTAGCAATATTGAGGCGTCTAACGATCCTTTCGTCGAACTCACGGAATCAGTCATGCAAATAGCGGCGGGTTTAGCCATAGCGGGTTCAGTTGAAAACGAAAACGATCTAAAGACCGAAGAGGGGCGGATAAAAGTTAAAGGCGAACTTTTAAAAATTCTTTTTAGTCCTGATTTCGCATCGCGGTTCAAAGAAAATATTGAAAATGTAATTATATTCAATGATCAAGGTCTTTCTATCGACCGTGGGATGTTGTCTAGTCTTTTGATGGACGTAGAGTTCCGCAAGGCTGTCGAAACCTCTGCATAACCGTCTTCACCGGCTATTTCATGCGGTGGGCCGCCCCCCCCCCCTCTCTTTTCTTTCGCCTTAACGAACTAAGAACGTGTGGAGCTGGGAAACGAAATACGTTATACTGCGGTCGCGCAACTCCTCATAAACCTTCCAAACAAGGCAGGTACCGTGAAAGCCTGGACTTACGAAAAGGCGGGCGTCCCTCATCTGAAAGGGGATCCGGATTATAACCACAAGATTTCTAAACTTATTACCTCGACCCGTATCCCGGGAGTCCAGGGCAGTCCGACCGGATTCGCGTCTCTTTTTGATTTGGGAAGTCTCCGGTTAAAAGACCCCCTTCTTGTTTCTTCGACAGACGGCGTCGGCACCAAGCTTGAAATTGCTGCCCTCCAAGGCCGTCACGATACGATAGGCATCGACTTGGTCGCCATGTGCGTCAATGACATCATTACCTGCGGTGCGAGGCCCCTCTTTTTTCTAGACTATTTTGCAACCGGTAAGTTCAACAGTAAGACGACCGAAGAAGTCCTCAAAGGCATCACGAAAGGGTGCCGTGAGGCTGGGTGCGCCTTGACTGGGGGAGAGACCGCCATTATGCCGGGATTTTATTCGGTCGAAGGCAATGGTCACTCCCAGTACGATGTGGCCGGCTTTTCGGTGGGTGCCGTTGCCCGGGCGAAACTGATCACAGGTGAAAAGATCAGAAAAGGCGATAGCGTTCTAGGTCTTGCTTCGAGCGGCTTTCATTCGAATGGTTTTTCTCTCCTTCGCCGGATTTTCAGCCGGGATCAAATGAAAGGTTCCATCGGGAAAGAGCTTCTTGTTCCAACAAAGATCTATGTTAAGCCTGTCTTGGGATTGCTGGATTCCGTAAACGTCAAGGGAATCATCAATATCACGGGCGGCGGCATGATCGACAATATCCCCCGAGTGGTCCCCCAGGGACTTGGCGTTGAGATAAATCCGTCTTCCTGGCCTGTCCCAAAGCTATTTCATTCAGTTAGGGATTCTGGTAACATATCTGACTTCGAAATGTTCAGGACTTTTAATATGGGCATCGGGATGGTCCTAATTATGAATCCGTCCGATGTTCTTCGTGCAAAAGATCTTCTTCGCTCTCGTTTCAAGATCCGTTCGTGGGAAATCGGCACTGTCGTTCCGCATAAAGCCGGCGCCTCGAAGGTCAACATTTTGTTTTAATGGACAGCTATTTTTTTTGGAGGACAAATGAAAGTTCTAATTATCGGCTCTGGAGGTAGGGAACACGTTCTCGCCTGGAAAGTCTCCCGCAGTCCGCTGCTAAAAAAATTGTATGCGGCTCCCGGAAATGCAGGCATCGCCGAAATCGCGGAATGTGTGGAAATTCAACCCGATAACATTCAAGGATTGGCTGAATTTGCTCTGAAAGAAGGAATCGATCTCACGATTGTAGGACCCGAGGCGCCTCTCGTCATGGGAATCTGCAATATTTTTCGCCAAAAAGGCCTCAGGATTTTTGGCCCAGACAAGGACAGCGCGCGGCTTGAGGGCAGCAAGGCCTACGCAAAAGAACTCATGCATAAATTTAGTATTCCTACTGCCCAGTTTGAGACTTTCTCTACTGTTAACGAGGCAAAGCATTATGCGATCGAAGCCGAAATGCCGGTGGTGATCAAGGCAGACGGTCTGGCCGCCGGGAAAGGCGTCGTTATTTGTCTGTCATCCCAGGAAGCTGTGGAAACGCTCAACCGCATGATGATCGATAACGTTTTTGGGGAAGCCGGGCGGAAAGTGGTCATTGAAGAACTTCTCGAAGGTGAAGAGCTTTCCATTCTTGCGCTGACGGACGGCGAGCGTGTCATACCGCTGGCAAGTTCGCAGGATCATAAACGCGCTTATGACAATGACCGGGGTCCTAATACGGGCGGAATGGGTGCCTATTCACCCTGTCCTCAGATTTCGATCGATAAACTAAATGAACTTATCGACTTGACCGTGAAGCCGATGATTAATGGTTTAGCGCAGCAGGGGCGTCCGTATAAGGGGCTCCTGTACGCCGGGTTGATGCTTACGAACAAGGGACCTTTTGTTCTTGAGTATAATTGCCGTTTCGGTGACCCCGAGGCCCAAGTAGTCTTGCCCCGTCTCAAAACTGATCTTCTTCTGGTCATGACGGAAATCGCGAATGGTAAATTACAAACCGAATCGCTGGAGTGGCTGGATAAGGCGAGCGTCGGCATTGTTCTCGCATCGGGTGGTTATCCCGGAGTTTACGAAAAAGGTTTCCGGATCGCAGGACTGGAATCAATAAAAACAACGGAAGATATTCTGGTTTTTCATTCGGGAAGCAATCGCAGTTCAAACGGAGATATTGTTACTTCGGGCGGCCGTGTCCTTACTGTCGTGGGACTAGGCGAGACACTGCGGGCCGCACACGACAAGGCTTATCAGGGCGCCGCGAAAGTGCGTTTTGAATACAGTTTCTATCGACGGGATATCGCGCGCCGCGCACTGGAGGTTCTGAGATGAGCAAGCTGAAAGCCGCAATTCTTATGGGGAGCGACTCGGATCTTGAAACCATGACGGAAGCTTCTCTTGCACTCGAGCAGTTTGATATTCCTTATGAGCTCCATGTGATGTCAGCCCATCGCACACCGGCGCAGGTAAGCAGCTTTGCTTCAAAGGCTGCAAGCGAGGGCTTTGGAGTTTTTATTTGCGGAGCGGGGGGTGCCGCGCACCTGGCCGGCGTCGTTGCTGCGCACACAATTTTGCCCGTGATCGGTGTTCCTCTTAATGCGACGCCTCTCAACGGTTTTGACGCTCTTTTGTCAACGGTGCAGATGCCCGCAGGCATTCCAGTCGCGACTGTTGCTGTGGGAAAGGCCGGGGCGAGAAATGCAGGTATTCTCGCAGCCCAGATTCTCGCGACAGGGGACCCTGAGCTGAGGCGCAAACTGGAATTTTTCAAAAAGGACATGGCCGACAAAGTGATCGAAAAAAACAAAAAAATCCAGGCTCAATTGGCAGCTAAATGACTACGACAGTTGTAATCAAAATCGACCCCAGGGATCCCGACCTCGCGCGGTTGAGAGATGTTGCGCGCGCAAGCAGGGAAGGGAAAATCGTGGGATTTCCCACCGAGACCGTTTACGGGATCGGCGGCCCCATGGGTGTCCGGGGCGTGGCCCAGAAGTTGTCCGATATCAAAAAGCGGTCGATCGAGAAATCTTTCTCCTATCACATTGGCGAGTGGGAAATGATCGATTACCTGCAAGTGGTGAGGACCCCTGCTTTTAGGTATTTGTCGCGCCTTTTCTGGCCGGGACCCGTCACGATCATTGCACTTAATGAAGCGGGTAGTAAAATCGGCTTGCGGTTCCCCAAAAATCTGCTCGCCACAGTATTGATCAATTCGACAGGAGAACCTTTTGTTGCTACGAGCGCCAATCTATCAGGCCACAGCTCTCCCCGAAACGCTGAGGATGTTATGAAAGAGTTGGACGGACAGATCGATTTCCTCATTGACGGCGGACCTTGCGACCTTGGTGAAGATTCGTCGATCGTTGACATTTCCGACGAAAAAGCACCCGTTATTCTGCGCCGGGGCGCTGCGGGCGAAGCATTAGAAGCCGCCGTAGAAAAAATCCGTACCGGAACATTTCCCAGAAAAAAAATTCTTATTGTCTGCACGGGCAATTCCTGCCGGTCCCCCATGGCCGAGGGCTGGCTAAAGGACGAGTTAACGAGGATCAACCTGCTTGATCAAATTGAGATCTCATCGTGCGGCGTCGGAACGCGGCCAGGTATGAGTGCTACGCCTGAGGCGGTTTACGTTATGAGAAACCGCGAAATTGACATTTCCGCCCACCGCTCTCGCATGTGTACCCGTGAAGACGTTATGAATGCCGATTTGATCCTCGCCATGAGCCAGCAGCATTCGATTTTCATCTCTGGAATGGTTCCGCAAGCTAAAAGTAAAATCCGAGTTCTGAACGTGATCGACCCGATTGGGATGAGCATGTCGGTCTATGAAGATGTCATGGACGTCATTGAAAAGAAGATGAAAAATATATGGCAAGAGATCGCGGGGTAGACATTCCATGATAGAAAAAGTTTCGCTGGCTGCTGACCACAAGGGCGTTGAAATGAAGGCGCAAATCGCCCGGATCCTCGCTCAGATGGGGATCACGGTAAAGGATTTCGGAATCAATTCGGAAGAATCCTGCGATTATCCGGATTTTATTTTTCCTGCCGCGGAATCGGTGGCGAACGGCGAAGCCGAGAGAGCGATCGCAGTCTGCCACTCCGGAATAGGCAGTGCGATCGCGGCCAATAAAGTTCATGGAGTCCGCGCAGCTCTGTGTCAAAGTGTAAAAGAAGCCGAATTGTGCAGGGCTCATAATGACGCTAACATGCTGGTTCTCGGTTCGGCTTTTGTAAAAAATGAAATTTTAGAACAACTGGTCAAAACATGGTTAAACACCCCTTTTGAAGGCGGGAGGCATGAGCGCCGTGTTAACAAAATCAAGGACTATGAAAGCACCCACTGAATCTCTTGGCCATCTAAAAAGCCAGGACCCCGAGATTTATCAAGCGGTCCGCGCGGAAATTCTACGTCAGAATGAAAATATAGAACTCATCGCGAGTGAGAATTTTACTTCCTTGGCCGTCATTGAAGCCGCGGGTACTGTGCTCACCAACAAGTATGCTGAAGGCTACCCTGCGAAACGCTGGTACGGCGGCTGTGAGAATGTCGATGTAGTGGAATCTCTCGCCATTGAAAGAGCCAAGAAGCTATTTGGCGCAGATCATGCAAACGTTCAGCCTCATTCCGGAACTTCGGCTAATATCGCCGTTTTTATGGCTGTTCTAGAACCGGGTTCGAAAATCCTCGCTATGGATCTGTCCCACGGCGGGCACCTTTCCCACGGGCATAAAATGAATTTTTCCGGCAAGTTTTATGAAATTATTTCTTACGGGGTCAGCCAGAAAGACGAAAAGATCGACTACGATCAATTAGAGAAACTAGCACTTGAGCATAAACCAAAAATGATTTTACTCGGAGCCTCAGCTTACCCGCGGATCATCGATTTTAAACGCGGACGGGAAATTGCAGATAAGTGCGGCGCTCTTCTAATGGCAGACATCGCTCACTTTGCGGGTCTTGTAGTGGCTGGCCTCCATCCTGATCCTATTCCGTATTGCGACATTGTCACGACGACAACGCACAAGACACTTCGTGGTCCGCGTTCCGGTTTAATTCTATGCCGAGAGAAATTCGCTAAAGCCATTGATTCTGCCGTGTTTCCAGGAATGCAGGGCGGCCCCCTTATGCATATCATTGCCGCCAAAGCTGTCGCTTTCAAAGAAGCTCTTCAGCCGGATTTTAAAATTTATTGCACCCAGATCATAAAAAATGCCAAAGTTCTGGCGGAATCGATGGCTGCACGAGGTTACAGGATTGTTTCGGGAGGGACGGACAATCATCTCCTCCTGGTTGACGTCACGGTCAAAGGAATGAACGGTAAGGATGTTCAAGAGCTTCTCGACAAAGTGAAGATCACGGCAAATAAGAATATGATTCCTTTCGATAAAGAATCACCTTTTAAAGGGTCTGGGATTCGCCTTGGAACTCCCGCTGTCACAACGCGGGGTATGAAGGAAGAGGAAATGCGTCAGATAGCGGTATTGATTGATGATGCGATTATTAATCGCAATAACGAGGCGGCTTTGGAAGTCGTTCGGAAAAAAGTAGGAGAATTAACAAGCAAGTTTCCGCTTTATCCGGATCTTTTAGAGGAAGTGGTCTAGAGACGCATGCGCTGCCCTTTTTGCAAACACGAAAACGATAAAGTCATCGACTCGCGTACGGCTAACGAGGGCGCTATTATTCGCCGACGCAGAGAGTGTGAGAGCTGCGGCAAGCGATACACGACTTACGAGCGGATAGAAGAGATCCCTCTTCATGTAATTAAAAAAGATCAGCGCCGGGAACCTTACGACAGAGCCAAGGCTCTTGATGGCGTTTTTAAGGCTTGCGGCAAACGACCGGTTGCAGTCGCGGATCAGGAAGGGATCATCGATGATCTTGAAAAGCATATGCGTGAAAAATATGACAAAGAAGTTCCCTCAGCAGTCATTGGGGAATTCGTGATGAGGCGATTAAGCAAAATTGATCAGGTTGCGTATGTCCGTTTCGCAAGCGTATACAGAGAATTTCAGGACATTGGGCACTTCATGAAAGAATTAAAGGCGATGCTTTCTAAATAACCTGTCTTTCAGGGTTTTCCGTCCCTGAAAGGAATCGTAGACTTTCTACAGTAAATGATGTAAAAACAAACGATTTTTTATGGGTCTGTCCAGGTATCGCAGGATGGCCTGCAATCATAACCACAGTAATAATTGAATAACCCAAAGGAGTTTTCTCATGGCAAAGGGGTCAGCACTTTCTAAACCGATGAATTTGAGTCCCGAACTGCAGGGTGTCGTGGGCAAGGGGCCTATGGCGCGCAGTGAAGTCGTCAAGAAGCTCTGGGAATATATCAAGAAGAATGATCTCCAGGATCCTAAGAACAAGAGAAACATTCTAGCTGATGCCAAGCTCAAGCCCGTGTTCGGCGGCAAGGCCGTTGTTAACATGTTCGAAATGACCAAACTGGTGAACAATCACCTGTCGTAATAGGCCATGATCCGTCTTAAGGACTTCGTTTTGCCATCGGTGGTTGTTCAATCACCGATGGCAAACTGTACCGACCTCCCGTTCCGTCTGATTGCCCGTCGTAAAGGAATGAAATTCGCCTACCTCGAAATGATCTCCGCCAACGCGCTGGTTCAGCAAAGCCGCAAGACGCACGACCTGATGAAGACCCTTCCAGAAGACCGCCCTTTAGGAGCCCAGCTTGTGGGCTGTGATCCCGATATCATGGGCAAAGCCGCTCGAATAATCGAGGAAATGGGATGTTATGACCTTATCGATATTAACTTAGGCTGTCCTGTACCTAAGATAACCGGACATGGCGGGGGATCTGCGCTTCTGAAAGAGCCTGAAAAAGCGCGGGAGATATTCCGCAGTATGATTAAAAACATAAAGACTCTTCCACTTACTGTGAAAATGAGATTGGGTTTCAGCGATGTAAGTGGAAAAGAAGCTAGCGAGATAGCAAAAATAGCCGAGGCGGAAGGCCTTGATGCCATCGCAGTTCACGGTCGTACCCGGGAACAGCAATATTCTGGATGTGCCGATTATGAGGCCATCTCAAGAGTTCGTGACTCCGTGAAAATTCCGGTTTTTGGGAACGGGGACGTCATGGGCGGCGAAGCAGCGGTGAGATTAAAATCAATATCCGGGGTAGACGGGGTTATGATCGGGAGAGGTGCGCTCGGTAATCCATGGATATATAGAGAAGTTGAATATGCGCTTGAAGGCAAAATTCTGCCTGCTCGCCCGACGTTTGAAGAGCGAAAGCAAACATTGCTCGAGCATTTGGCGCTGGAGGAAATTCACAATCCCCGGACCGCTCATCTTCAGATCCGCCGGGTAGCTTGCTGGTATTTCAAGGAGATGCCGCGCGCGGCCCGTTTCAGGGACTCTATCAATCAGACCAGAACCGTGGATGAAGCCCGCAAAGCTATCCAAGCATTTGATCCATCGATTTCAGATAATCTCGGTATCAATATTCCTGCGGAGAGCGTCAATCCTGCCAAGGGAGAGTAAGACCACAGTTCAGCGAATAGCCCCCCACTTTTTTAATCATTCCGACCTTTGGGCGTGTTGATTTACATGCTTGACTGTGTTAGCATAGCTCACTTCCCTAAGGAGAAAATCTTTATGTCCTCTATTTATGATCAACTCTCTAAAGCCGAGATGGCTCCTAAACCTGATATTTCAGCCTCCGATGTTGCGATCCCGAAACTTACTGTTGCTGGACCTCTCGGGCAGCCACGCCGTTCTTACGGCCTCAGAATAATTGCCGCGCTGTCATTTATTATGTCTCTTGCCGCATGCGGTTTCGGAGTTTACATATACGATTTGGTTAGGCAAGAAGTAACACAGCGTGAGCATCTAATCTCTCAAATCCAGACTTTAAAAGGAGGCTCCGATCAGCTCCAGGAAAAAGCTTTTACGTATCGCGGAGAAGTCGACGAGCTTCAGAAAGAATTCCAGCGGTTGCGTAACGATGGGCAGATCTTCAAAAAAGAACTGGAGAAAGGAAGAATCGAGGTATCCGATATCCAGGAAAAAATTGCTCAACTCGAAGATAAAGACCAGCAGATAGAAGCAGCGGTTTCCGATTTACGGCGCCCTGCAATGGGGCCTGTTGTCGAGCCCTCTTTTTCTGAACCAGCCCAGTTTTCCGAACCTGAAAATTCAAATGAAGCTGCCGTGGAACCCGCTTTTAAAAATGACGGCGCACCTCAAGCCGAGGCGACTTTTGACGATATCCCTGCTGTAACTTACCCCAAGATTATGACGGTGAACCGCAAATTCAATTTTGTGGTGCTGAATATGGGTTCAAAAGATGACTTGCATATGGGGGACAGACTTATTGTGGAGCGAGACGGCAAAGCGGTTGGCTCTGTGGCGGTAGAAAAACTTTATGACAACTTCGCAGCCGCAGCTATTGTTGAGGAAAAACAAAGCGGCGAAATTAAGGAAGGCGACATTGTCCGCAAATCTTAAAACAATTCTTATCGTTGGCGGCTTGGTTTCCGCTTGTCTTCTGCCCTCGGACGCAATGGCTCAGCAGAAAAATGTGAGTCCTGCCGAATCCATGAATGAAATACTGGACCGTCTAGTAAAGATTGAAAAAGATCAAGTGACCATTCTTGAAAATCAGCAAAAAATCCTCGATGAACTTAAGAATCTTCGCGTGTGGGTGCGCCGCAGTTAATAAGCGCGTCTTCTCATTATGACCTCTCGAACTATTAAAGCGTCGGCTCAGCCATTAAAGGGATCCTATGTCCCCCCCGGTGACAAGTCCCTGTCCCACAGGGCTGTCATGTTTGGCTCTCTCTCTGAAGGAATCAGCACTTATAAAGGTTTTCTCGCATCCGAGGACTGCCTTCATACGCTCGCAGCCTTCCAAAAAATGGGAGTAAACGCAGCTTTGGAGGGTGATGTCCTGAAGGTTCATGGCGTCGGACTTCAAGGCCTGTCAGAGCCGAATGAGGAGCTCTATCTCGGCAATTCAGGAACATCTATCAGGTTGATTCTTGGTATTCTTGCCGGCCAGCGTTTCGAAGCTATTCTTTCAGGCGACCCCTCTTTGTCTTCCCGGCCAATGAAGCGTGTCACCGAACCCCTTAAACAAATGGGAGCTCAAATTAAAGGCAAAGATAACGGTAATTTTGCGCCTCTTCGAATCCGCGGCGGAAAATTAAAGGGAATTGATTATGAGAATCATCTGGGCAGTGCTCAGGTCAAATCTGCTCTTTTGTTTGCCGGTCTGTATGCGGATGGAAAGACACGTATTCATGACATGCTTCGCTCGCGTGATCATAGCGAGCGCTTTCTTCTTTCTTCGGGAGCTTCTTTGCTGGTGAAGGACGATTGGATCGAAATCAGCCGTACCGAAAAGCTTATAGGTTTAAATGGACAGATCCCTGGTGATATTTCTTCCGCTGCTTTCTTTATCGCGGCGGCTGCCATGACGCCTGGCTCTGAATTGACGGTCAAAAACGTCTGTCTCAATCCTACGCGAATGGGAATTCTGAATGTTCTAAAAAAAATGGGTGCCCATTTTGAAATCGAACAATCCGGTGTTATTCCTGAACCCTATGGGACTTTGAAAGTTTTCGGCGGGCGATTGAAGGGTACGCGAATTGAAAAGATGGAAATTCCGGCTGTTATCGACGAACTTCCAGTCATTATGGTTCTCATGGCGCTGGCAGAAGGAGAGAGCATCATTTCAGGAGCTGAAGAACTACGCGTGAAGGAAACCGACCGCATCGCTTCGATGACAAAAAATTTAAACGCCGCCGGCGCGCGAGTTGAAGAACTCCCTGATGGCTGCATCATTCGTGGGATTGCGAGTTTAAAAGGAGGTCACGCCGAAAGCTTTTTTGATCATCGTACCGTGATGAGCATGGCCATTGCATCCCTTCGAATGGAAGGTGATTTGCATATCGACGAAACAGCCTGCGTCTCCACGTCTTACCCCTCCTTTTTTAGCGACTTTGAGCGTCTTACAGGTTCCACAATTTTATAAATTTTATATGACCCAAGCATTTCTAAATTGATGTAAAGCATTGACCTGATGGGAATTTCCATTGACACGCCTAGGCGGTTTTCCTATACTCCTGAGGCGTGCATCCCTTAAGTTTTCGCCAATTCTTGCCGACTCTTATGGGGACTGTAGCTATTTCAGCCATACCTCACTGTACAACTGCATGACCAGTCAAGCCTTAGCGCAGTACTATACGGGATTTAATCCCAAAGGAATTAGAGCTCAATGATGCTGCTCGATAGAGTTCTTGGCTTCTTTTCAAGTGATATTGGCATAGATTTAGGCACCGCAAACACTTTGGTTTATGTAAAAGGCCAAGGCGTTGTCCTCTGTGAACCGTCTGTTGTCGCGATTGATAAGGTCACTCATACTGTTCTTGCCGTCGGCGAAGAAGCGAAGAGAATGCTTGGCCGTACGCCTGGGAACATTGTCGCTATCAGGCCAATGAAAGATGGTGTCATTGCCGACTTTGATATTACGGAAGCCATGCTTCGTTATTTCATCCGAAAAGTTCATCGGCGCAATAATCTTGTCAGCCCCCGCGTCGTTATCGCTGTTCCCAGTGGGATTACCGAAGTAGAGAAACGAGCGGTTAAGGATTCTGCAGAACGGGCTGGTGCTCGTAATCCCGTTTATTTGGTGGAAGAACCCATTGCCGCTGCTATTGGTGTTGGTCTTCCGATCCAGGAGCCTGCCGGAAATATGATTATTGATATTGGTGGTGGAACAACCGAGATCGCAGTTATTTCTCTGTCCGGAATCGTATTCTCCAAGAGCATCCGGATCGGCGGCGATGAATTTGATGAGTCCATCATTATGCACCTCAAGAAAACTTATAACCTGATGATTGGTGAAAGAACAGCAGAAGAAATCAAAATTCGCGTCGGTTCTGCTTATCCTTTGGATGAGGAAACCACTCTCGATGTTAAAGGCCGCGACATCCTAGCGGGTCTCCCTAAGACCGTGACGATAACCAGCGAGGAGATTCGCGAAGCGCTTTCTGAACCTTTGACGTCGATCCTGGAGGCTGTCAGACTGGCACTTGAAAGAACGCCGCCTGAGCTTTCAGCTGATTTGATCGACAGGGGACTTATTCTCGCCGGCGGTGGTGCCTTATTGCGGGGGCTTGATAAGTTGATCAGCGAAGAGACCGGCCTGCCGGTACATGTAGCTGATGATCCTCTTACGGCGATAGCTCTGGGAACCGGTCGATATTTAAACGAGATTCATCTGCTTAAGAGACTTGCTGTTAATAATCACAACAGCAAAGAATATTAATAGAAAACCCTGCGTTTTACAGCCTCAATCAATTTTTGCCTTAGTCAAGGATTCTGTCATCCTGCCTTCTGCGCGCAAGTGTCTATTATGCCTGGACGTTTTCACAAGACATCCTTGGTCCTATGAATATTAAGCGCAGATACTATTTTCTTCTTCTTTCTCTGCTCCCCCTTACGTTTGTTCTTCGATTTCCTGAAGTAACCCAGCAGGCTCAAATGATCTCTCAAACTATTTTGAAGCCGGTGCTCTCCACCGGGAGCACCCTTTCGCACTCGATCGGCGATTTGATGGATTATTTTTCACTTTTCTGGAAGACCTTTGAAGAGCAGCAGAAGAATCAGAGAAAAATCGCCGAGCTCGAAACCAAGCTCGAGCTCTATGAGGAAACCCGGAGGGAAAATGACCGGCTGCGTAAGATCCTCAAATTTTCTGAAACACTCGAAAGAAAAGTTATTGCCGCCAGAGTCATAGGCTGGGATCTTTCTCCCTGGAGAAAAAGTCTTATCATCGATAAAGGTGAAAAACACGGGATCGTCAAGAATATGGCCGTCATTGTCCCCGAAGGTCTTGTCGGGAGGGTCCTGGAAGCTGGGCTGACAACATCCCGCGTTCTTGTTTTGATTGACCCGGATTCAAGAACGAGCGCTCTGGCTGCGGAAACCCGAAGCCATGGCCTCGTAACCGGGGACGGAAGCAAAAATTTAACGTTAAGATATCTTGATTTGGATTCCGATGTTCAAGTCGGTGAAACCGTTCTAAGTTCCGGCGTGACGGGGCTCCTGCCTAAAGGTGTCCGGATAGGTAAAATCATATCTCTCGGAAAAGATAAAGAGGGTCTTCACTTAGCTGCAGAAGTAAGCCCTTTTGTAGCTTTTTCACGTATAGAGGAAGTGCTGTGTATCGCGTCTTCTCCAACAAAGTAATTGTCTATTTACTGGTTTTGCTTGTCGTCGATTTGTCTATCGCGCCTGCCCTGAGAATTCATCTGGTCCAGCCGGTTTTTCTCTACCTGCTCATTATTTATGCCGGTTTCAACTGGGGCTGGGGGAGAACGCTTCACATCGCGACGTTGTCAGGCATGCTTAGAGATATGACAAGCAGCTGTTTTCTCGGCATGGAACTGGTGACTCTTTCCGGTCTGGCGTTGATTCTGGAGGCGGCCCTTCAGAAGATGGACAGACAATCGAGTTTGGCGCGGATCACGGCCACATTCTTTTTTGTGTATGCCGCGTGCCTGGGAACTCTTTTGCTTTCGGCCCTGAGCGGCTCAGGCGTTAAGATTGATGCCCAAAGCATTATGTTCGCTTTTTATACGGCTGTTTACACGGCCTGTGTCATGCCGGTTTTTTTCTGGATAACGTCGGGACTCTTTCACGACAGATCCTCACTCAGGCAATATGAACTTTTCAGGTAACACGTGCGCTATCTTATCTTTAGAATCTGTATTTATCTGGGCCTTGCATTTCTCCTCGGTGGATTGTTTCATACCCAGGTGATCCAAGGGCAGTACTATATGGAGCTTGGTGATAAGAACAGAATGCGTCTCATCCCTGTCGAAGCGCCCAGAGGAAGGGTTTTTGACCGCAACGGCAATCTGCTCGCCACAAACCGTCCCGCCTATGACATCGTGGCCACACCCGAGGACGTAACTCCCGACGTGATAAAAACTCTTTCCGCCATGCTTACACTCTCTAACGAGGAAATTAAAAAAAGACTGAGATCGCCGCGGGAATATCCTTTTGCGCCTGCTGTCATCAGTGAAGACATCAGCCAGGAACTGGCTTTTAAAATCGAGGAAATGAGGCCGGATCTTGCCGGCGTGGAAATCCGGGTGTCCGGTCTCCGCTTCTACCCTTACGGAGAAACAGCCGCACATATTATTGGCTTCATCGGAAAAATCAATAAACAGGAATATCTCGATCATGAAGAAAAGGGCCGCTACGGTTTTAACTCAATGATCGGACGGGCGGGACTGGAAAAACTATATGACGAGGAACTTCGCGGGTGGCGCGGCGGCCGTCAGATCGAAGTGAATGCGCAGGGAAAACTCGTGCGCGTACTTTCCGAAAAAAATCCTGATCCGGGAAAAGATCTTATTGTAACTGTAGACCTTGAATTTCAAAAAAGGATCATGGAGCTTTTAAAAGATCATCACGCTTCTGTTGCTGTTCTTGATATCAAAACCTCCGAACTCATTGCCATGGCGAGCACTCCTTCGTTTGATCCGAATGTTTTTGTTGCTCCAGGGCTCGAAAGTAAACGTCTTTCTTTCATCAAGGATAAAGAAGCGCCCATGCTCGACCGCGGTATCAGTTCATCCTATCCGCCCGGTTCTATTTTCAAGCTCGTAACCGCTCTGGCAGCGCTTGAGACGGGTAAGATTACACCCGGGACACATTTTTTCTGTTCTGGCCAGTTCCGCCTTAAACCAGGCACGAGCCCCAGAAAATGCTGGTACGCTCAAGGACACGGTAATCTGAATCTTTATGAGGCCATCGAACGCTCCTGTAATGTATATTTCTATAATCTTGGTAAGCTGCTTACGGCCGATGAAATCGCCCACTACGCTCGAGAACTGGGCTTGGGAAAGGAAATGGAGATCGAGACCACGAATATATCTCCCGGGCTTGTTCCGGATTCCGCCTGGAAAAAAAGTCATTTCAAGGAGAAATGGTATCAAGGCGAAACTCTCAGTTTCGCGATCGGACAGAGTTATCTTTTGACCTCCCCGCTTCAGATTCTGCGCCTCGTAGCGACCATTGCAAGCGGAGGCAGAAGTATCGAACCTCGTCTATTGCGTGATCCATCCATCCCGCCCGACACAAGCCGGGTTGCTATCACTAAAGCGCACATTGAAATTGTAAAAAAAGGCATGCTGCAGGTCGTTCAGTCGGACTATGGGACGGGCCAGCTCGCGAGATTAGATTTCGGAACGATGGCTGCGAAGACGGGAACCGCCCAGGCACCGCCCTTGAATTCGCATGCCTGGATGACGGGTTTCTTTCCGTATGAAGACCCGGAAATCGCGTTTGTGGTTTTTGTCGAGCACGGCGGCTCAGGCGGCATTGCCGCCGCAGGAATTGTCAAAGGCACATTTGAAATCTGGAAGGAAATGTATGGCCCAAAAGTGGCTTAAGGATATCAACTTTCTGCTTATTTTTACTTTTCTGTCCCTAACGGCGGTAAGCATCCTTTTTATTTACAGTTCCTCGTATGAAGAGCCGGCGAATTATGAAATGCGCCAGCTGTTCTGGGTGAGCGTGGGGTTAATGATTGCCTTCATGATCCCCCTCCTTGGCTACCGGACATTCCTTAATATGTCGTATCTTCTATATGTCATCTCGATTCTGCTGCTTGTTTGTGTGGAGATCGCCGGACACACCCGTTACGGAGCCCAGCGCTGGCTAAGCGTTGGCCCCGTTATTATTCAGCCTTCCGAATTCGCAAAGCTTACGACGATTATGGCTCTTTCAAACTTTCTGGGTTCTAATTATTCGTGGGAGAGAGAGCACAAGGTTATTATCGGGGCCCTTGGGCTTATTCTTGTTCCGATGGTCTTGATCATGAAACAGCCCGACCTTGGATCCTCGCTTCTTTTCATTCCGATGCTGGTGGTCATGCTTTTTGTATGGGGAATCCGGTATCGTTACATTATCCTCGCTTTTGTGTCTGTCGCTACCGCAGCGCCGATCCTGTGGATATTTCTCAAAGAATACCAAAAAAACAGGATCCTCGTTTTCTTGAATCCAAAGCTCGATCCTCTAGGTGCCGGTTATACTGCGATTCAATCAAAAATTGCCGTAGGAGCAGGCGGTATGTGGGGAAAGGGCTTTCTTCACGGGACGCAGAGCCAGCTTAACTTCGTTCCCGAGCATCATACGGATTTTATATTCTGCGTTCTTGGCGAAGAGTGGGGATTTGCCGGCTCCTGCCTGCTTATGGCGATGTATGGAATTTTGTTTCATTCTCTTTTTCAGATTATTTCTCACACGACGGATGTAAAAGCAAAACTGCTCGCTTCCGGCATTATCGCGGTCGTCTTCGCCCAAGTGTTTATCAATATCAGTATGACCATAGGGCTTATGCCGATTACGGGCATCACGCTGCCCTTCGTAAGTTACGGCGGCTCTTCGTATCTGGCCGTTTCAATCGCCTTCGGTCTCGCACTCAGCATTCATAAGGAACGCTCTATTTTCTAGCCAAAGCACTTGAAGCTTGTTTTTTTTTAGTTATTTTTCTTTTCTGACATTTATGATAAATTTATGAATTCCGCATCGACGGGGCGTGGCTCAGCCTGGCTAGAGCGCCTGCTTTGGGAGCAGGATGTCGCAGGTTCAAATCCTGCCGCCCCGAATTCGCGTTGAGCGTCATGACGCCGCTGAACGCGCGGGATCAATCGCAGAGAAAGAGGTTATTATGAGCATGCCGGGTCCCATGGAAATTGTTGTCATTCTTCTTGTTGTGCTTCTCCTTTTCGGCGCCAAACGGCTGCCTGAAATCGGGCGCGCCCTCGGTGAAGGCATCAGAGAATTCAAGAAATCAATCAAGGGCGGCGACGATGACGACAACAGCAAACAGATAAAGCCCTGAAATTCTGGTTGCTTATAAGGTTCCTTTGCTGAACCTGCCCGCGTGGCCTGGAGGTGTTTCTTCATGAGTCCGCTCTTATCGCATTTTCCAACAACCCTGCACAATCACTCGCCTCTTGTCATTTCCCAAATCAGAGAGATTTATTGATGTCATTTACCGCAGCGTATTGGATTCAAGCGCTAAATCTCACACCTCATCCGGAGGGCGGTTATTTCGTTGAAACTTACCGTAGCCCACGCTCCGTATCCGCACAACCCGCTTTCTCCGGTAAAGACCCCACTCGTTCTGCAGGCACGGCCATTTACTATCTTCTCGATAAAGGGGACCGTTCAGCTTTTCACAAAATCGCCTTCGATGAGATCTATCATTATTATTTCGGCGGAGTATTGAAGCTCTGGCTTATTGGAGCCGAGGGCACTCTAACGGAAAAGATTTTAGGCCCTGATCCCAGGCAAGGTGAGTCTTTTCAAATCTTTATTCCGGGCGGCAGCTGGTTTGCTTCGGAGGTTATCGAAGGAGATTACTGTCTCTCCGGCTGCACTGTCGCTCCGGGCTTCGACTTCCAGGATTTTGAACTTGCCGACGCAGCTGCTCTCACACGGATGTTCCCGGCCCACGTTGACCTAATACAGCGCATGTCGTCCCTGAAAAGTAATCGAGGCACCCGATGAAGGTTGTCGTCTCGGTCGACCTGGGAACGACAGGTAACAGGGTCATGGCCTTTTCTAAAAGCGGTGAAATCCTGGGCAGATCCTATTACGAATTTCCACAGATATATCCCCAACCCGGCTGGGTCGAACATGATGCGAAACAGATATGGGACACGGCTCTTAAATCCCTCAGGGAAGTGACGACGAAGGTCGGCGTTGAAAATATTCAAGCGGTGGGAATTACCAACCAGAGAGAGACGACAATTCTCTGGGACCGGAAATCCGGAAGGCCGGTTTCGAATGCCATCGTTTGGCAGGACAGGCGGACGGCGGGGATGTGCCGCGAGTTAAAGCCTCACGAAGCCGAGGTGAAGGGAATGACCGGCCTGTTTATCGATCCGTATTTTTCGGCGACCAAGATCCGTTGGATTATGGAAAATATCGAGGGCGTGGAAAGCAAAATCCGCAAAGGCGAAATCATTTTTGGTACCGTGGATACCTGGATTCTATGGAATTTGACAAGGGGCAAAATTCACGCTACGGATCCGGGCAATGCCTCGCGAACCCTTCTTTATAATATCAAAACGCTTCGTTACGACGAAAAACTTCTTTCCCTTTTCAATGTACCCGAATCGCTGCTTCCCGAGGTTAGAGATAGCGGCGGGTCATACGGTGCGATCGATAAAGAGTTACTGGGAAGAGAGATTCCCATCACGGCTGTTCTCGGGGACCAGCAGGCCTCTCTTTATGCCCAGGGAGGCTGGCAGGAGGGTGTCGTGAAGAATACATACGGGACAGGTCTTTTCGTGATGACTGCCACAGGTTCCGAAATTCCGCATTCGGGCAGGCTTCTCAATACCATTGCCTGGAAGACAGCGAGTAAAACCGTCTATGCGCTCGAAGGCAGTATCTTCATCGGCGGCGCCGGTATTCAGTGGCTGAGAGACGGTCTGAAGATAATTAAGTCCGCTGATGAAACGGAAGCACTCGCCGAGTCGCTGTCCGGTAACGAAGGCGTTTATTTTGTCCCGGCACTTGCCGGCCTCGGTGCGCCCTACTGGGACCCGACAGCCAGAGGAATGATTATCGGCCTGACCCGCGGGACGGAGCCCCGCCACATCGCGCGCGCGGCTCTGGAATCCCTCGCTTATCAAACCCGCGACGTCATCGAGGAGATGAAATCCATCATGCCTCAAAAGACCTTCAAAACATTGCGGGTTGACGGAGGTGCCGTCGCGAATAAATTTCTGATGCAATTTCAGGCCGACATACTTGGCTTTGATGTGGAGCAGCCTGCGCATACAGAAACGACCGCCTTCGGAGCAGCGGGGCTGGCGGGCGTAACTTGCGGGTTTTGGTCGGAAAGCGATTTGCTGGCCATCCAGAAAAGCGGCAAAGTTTACCATCCAATGATGAAGAACGATCTCAGCAGGGATCTTTATACACGATGGAAGAAAGCGGTCGAAAAAGCTTTAAAGTGGGAAAGCTGACAGAGCGTTTTTTATGGTTAACGCCATCAAGAGGATCCAAAGAGCGGGAATCCGGCTGCGGTTTGTATTCTGAGGGCTCCGAGAGACGCCGAATTGATGCAATATTGTGACTCGACTCTGAATCTTTCTGAAACCGCGTATCTGTTTCCGGAAAGTGGAAACTTCCATTTGCGCTGGTTTTCTCCCGCAGCAGAAGTTGATCCCTGCGGGCATGCAACTCTTGCCGCGCGGCTCACGTCTTATGGAAAGAAAAAAAATACTTCAGCAGTATGAAACCGCCATTTTTAATACACGCAGCGGCCTTTTAAAAACTTATCTGCATGAAGGGGAATTCAACTTGATTTTCCCTCAGATGAAGGCGTTCCCTCCGTTCCGGATGAAAATTTGCAGGCTGCCGGCAGCAGCTCCACGGCTCTTTAAGGAAGATCCGGGTTCGACAATCTGATTGAAGTAGCCTTTTTTCAGGATGTTGCCGAGTACTTGCCGGGAGCTGGGTCTGATAGGCCGTTTGCCTGCCCGTGGTCTGGCGACCACAGCAGGGGGCACGGGACCTTTTGATTTTGTCTTTTCACCGCAGTTAGGTACTAGCGAGGATCCCGTTACGGGCTCTGCTCAGTGTGCTCTCGGCCCTATTGGGCCAAAAAGCTTCAAAAAAACCCTCTTCTGACGCGGCAACTTTCACAAAGGGGCAGAAAAAAAGCGATGAGCGTGGGCGAGAAAGATTTAGAAATGCGGGGGTAAAATCCTCACAAAAACCCCCTATTCTGAAAGGGAAATTTAGAGAGGACTTGCTTTCAGGCGGCGACGAAGAGGTAATAAGAAACAATCAAGAGTGACAAGCCTGTTATATGAAGAATCCAGGGATCGAGGTCCATCGTTCCCTCCTTTTTGGTACTCAAGTTATCGTCTGCCTATCCGCGTATCTTGAGATGTTCCTGTTGGGGGCAGAGAATTAACTTTAAATATTATAAGGAATTGTCGATAACCTCTATGAGATTAAACGGACACCGGAACGAATGCCGGCTGATTCACCATAGGATTATCTATGAAACTACTCATATGTGCTTTGTTATGCGGGATCATCTTCGTTCTATTTCTTGCAACCATCTTCGCGGATCGCGACAAGAATCTGCTAAGCGAATGGGAAGAAGATTTTCTTGGCGGCAGGCTGGGAAGACCCGAAAAAGAGAAGCGCGTTTAGACTTCCCATCGAGTTTTTTGAAACTGCCCGTCCTCATCCTCCTCATCTTGTCCCTGATTTCCGACAATTCCCTGGGAGAAAAGCCGCGCGAAAATTTTCTACAGATTTGTTTTGATCAGACCTGTTTCGCGCTTGAGATTGCGGACACCCCCGAATCGAGAAAACAGGGGCTCATGAACCGCGACTCGCTTGACTCTGGCCACGGAATGCTTTTTATTTTCGAAGGCGAAAGCCGCTATTCGATATGGATGAAAAATATGAAATTTAGTATCGATATCCTGTGGCTGGACAAAGATTTAAAGATAATTCACATGGTTGAAAATGTTCCACCGTGCATCACATCTTCCTGTGAAAGTGTTTATCCTGCAGCTCCGGCTCGATATGTCCTGGAACTTCCCGCGGCAACCGCTTCTTCTCAAAAACTTAAGCCCGGAATGACAGGCGCTTTCGCTGCGCTATAGTAATTTGAAGCATTACCTTAGAATCGAATAAAAGCGAAATTGTTTTCCAGCATGTGTGTTATCTTCCTTATATCAGCCGCCTGCTGATTTCATTATCCAGTCGAAAAGAAAAAAAAGGGTCCGGGCGGTTGAAAATCCGATCTGCCGAGGTCTATGTGCTACTTCGCCGACACATAGCTGAGGGTGACAGGCTAACCCATAGCTTTTTTTTCGCCCTCTTCGCTGCTGTCTCCTTTTTTTATCCCTCGCACGCGCTAGCAGAAGAGTTTGCCTCCGTAGAACAGAATTATCGTTTTTTAGAACCCTTGCCCCAAGCTGGAAAAGGATTCCCCGGTTCCGGCTTCAGTGGAAATGAAGAGCAGCAAGGGGAAGCTGCCGTTCAACCTCTTGAATCGGGGGAGGAGCAGCGGGAAAGATCTAAGATCAGAAACTTGCTGCGTCTTGTCGATGGTGACACGGTCACGGTGAGCGAAAAAGTCCATGTCCAGCTTCTTGGTGTTCAATTCGCCGGTTACAATACGGAAGACAATGCCCGGTATGAACAGATAATAAAACGAATCAGGGACTGGCTCGGAGACTTTATGGAGAATCCGGAATCAGCCTTGAAGAATTATGAGGGAATGAACTCTCAAGTGAACTACAACAGCGGAAAGGGAACGGATCTTTCGTTTTTTTACCTCTACGTCCCGGATTTTATCCTCGAAGAAATCAGGCGCAACGGCCTTGCCGAATACGATGACTGGCTAAAAAAGAAAAACGTAAAATCGGCTCCCACCGATGCAGCAGCTTTCACGCTGCCGCCAGACACCCAGCCAACCGATACCTTCAAGTCCCGTCTGTTAAATGGAAAAGCCGGTGAAAAACCGGGAGAAGTGAAAGAATATTTGGTCAGCGAAGCCAAGTATTATTACGAGGACGGATCCCTGAGAAAGGAAGAGGTCTACAAAGACGGTAAGCTGGCCGTTACCCGGCATTTTGACCGTAGAGGCGATCTTCAGAAAGAAGAAGTCATCGATTCCGCGCTCAAACCATTCAAAAAGAACTAAAGCCCTCCCGTTGCCGCAAAAAAGAATTGGCCGGACTCCGGGAAAAAGCGTAGAATAACCCATCTCGCAAGTTAAAGTGATTCTACGCCATGAAGATCCGCCATTATTGCAGACTCTCGATTTTAGCCGCCGCATTTTTTTTGAATGCGGATCTTTCCTTTACTGCCGATCTCCAAGGCGTTCATGACGAACCCGGCAATCAAAGCGCTGAAATGAGATCTGCGGATTATGGTCGATATAATTCGCGAGTAGCAATTCATAAACCTGCGATTTTACCCAAAGGAATTATTCCTGCAAGAAAAGTGATCAGATTTCCCCGGAATGAGAAAATCCGCATTGCCGAACCCCGCATCATGAAAATCGCCGAACCTGCCGGCGCCCAGGTTAAACCCATCAGCACCGTTGTGACTCTTGCGCAGCCGCCTGTCGAAACGCGCTAAACGCACAGGCCTTTTTCTTTTATTCAGCGAGTGAATCCATGATTTGCCTCATCGTCGGAGCGAGTTCAGGCATTGGCCGCGCGCTTGCGTATGTTTTTGCGCAAAAGGGTTGGGAGCTCATTCTGACCGCACGGCGAACCGGGATGCTCGAGGAAATAAGGCAAAGCCTTCCCGGCGTTTCTATTGAAACGCACTATATGGACGTGACCCATACCGAGGAGTCTCTTGAAATTATGCAAAAAATCTTCACCCGAAAAATTGATCTTGTCATTCTCAATGCGGGGACGAATATGTATGATCCTGCTTCGCCTATCTCAACCGAAGCGGTAACTATACGTACGAACATCAGCGGTTTTGCTGCGCTGGCGAGGTGCGTTTTACTTCGTTTTCTCCACACAGGCCAAGGGCATCTTGCAGGCGTTTCTTCCATTGCGGGCCTTCGCGGGAGTCCCCAAAACCCGGCTTACAGCGCTTCAAAAGCTTTTGTTTCCAATTATCTGCAGGGATTACGCGGCCAATTACCCGCCAATTCTGCCATCGTTATTACCGACATTCTTCCTGGTTTCGTCGAAACCGCGATGATTTCACGCACGCAGGATATTTTTTTTGTTTCTTCTTCCGAGAAGGCAGCCCAGCAGATTTACAGGGCACTCATGAAGAAAAAAAAGAGAGTATTTATTACCAGCCGCTGGGCGTTCCTTGCAATTGTCTACAGGATTCTTCCGGAAACAGTTTTTTTCTGGCTGTTTCGTAAAACTCACCCAAAAGAATATCTGGGATCCTGATGAGATACCTCGATCCCGAAATTCATTTTGAAGACGCGCATCTTCTTGTGCTCGACAAACCGGCGGGAATGCTGAGCCAGTCAGACATCTCAGGTACGCCCAGCCTGGTCGACTGGCTGAGAGATTATTTTGGCAGACATTATGTGGGCTTGATTCACCGGCTCGATAGAAATACTTCCGGCATTATGGTAATTGCCAAACGTTCGAAATCAGCAGCAAGGCTGACCGAAAGCCTGCAGGGAGGAAATTTGAAGAGGATATATAAAGTCTGGCTGACTGGAAACTTTAAGGGGCAGGGGACGTGGCGTGACCATCTTATCAAGGACGAACAGCGCAATATTGTTTCCGGCGCAAGTGAAGAGAAAGAAGGAGCTCGGGAAGCGGTTTTACATCTTGAAAAGGAAGTCTTGGGAAAATGGATGGATCAGCCTGTAACTCTCTGCAAAATGGAACTCGAGACGGGACGCTCCCATCAAATACGAATACAGAGCGCTTTACACGGCCACTCCGTGCTAGGCGACGCAAAGTACGGCTCTTTTCAAAAGGAACCCTGGACGCTCAAATTTGGAAGGCCGGCCATTCATTCGCATCGTATCGAATTTCCTCATCCCATGTCGGGAGAACCTTGCTGCTTCGAGGCTTCTCTGCCGGCTGATATGAAACGGCCGCTTCTTCATTGAGCAGAGCGGGTAAAACTTCGAGCTATTCGATTGAGATTTTTCTGGGCATCCTTTATACTCCCCTGGTTCTTGCCGAGACTCGCGATACCATTTCCAGCATTCAGATTATGAAATCTTACGGAGGCTAACGCAGATGTCGTCTCAAAGAGATGCCCTTATCGTTACAGGCGGGGCGGGGTTTATCGGCGCAAATTTTGTCCGAACCCTTTTGCGTGATACTTCCTTAAAAATCGTGGTTGTCGACAAACTGACTTATGCAGGTAATCTGATCAGTCTCGAAGAAGTCAGCTCTGACCCAAGGCTTGTTTTTGTTCAGGCGGACATCACAGACGGCCATGCGGTCGAAAAAGTTTTTTGCGAACACCGGCCCGCGGGGTTGATAAACTTTGCGGCGGAATCCCACGTAGATCGTTCCATCGACAGTCCCGGCGACTTCATCGACACCAATATCGTGGGCACCTATATGCTTCTCACCGTGGCATTGAACTATTTCCGGGAGCTTCCAGAGACAGACAAGAATCGGTTCCGCTTCGTCCATATTTCGACCGATGAGGTTTACGGCTCACTCGGCTCAACAGGTCTTTTTACGGAGTCGACGCCCTATGCGCCTAATTCACCCTACTCCGCTTCAAAGGCTTCCGCTGACCATCTCGTGAGAGCGTATTTCGAAACCTTTAAGCTTCCCGCCCTCATCACCAATTGTTCCAATAACTACGGACCGTTTCAGTATCCTGAGAAATTGATACCGCTGACCATCCTGAACGTACTCGAAGCAAAAGACCTTCCGATTTATGGCGATGGCAGTAATGTCAGGGACTGGCTTTATGTTAAAGATCACTGCGAGGGAATTTTGCTTGCTTATCAATCGGGCAAGCCGGGTGAGAAATACAATATCGGCGGTAACAATGAACGCACCAATCTCGAGATTGTGGACAAGATCTGCGGTACACTCGAGCAATTGCGTCCCGCTGCTAAAAATCAGGCCATGAGGAACAAAGGGCTTTCTTCCTACACCGCCCTCAAGACCTTTGTTCAGGACCGTCCTGGCCACGATAAAAGATATGCCATCGACGCGGCGAAAATTACCCGGGAACTCGGGTGGAAGCCCAAACATCATTTCGACTCAGGTATCGTCGAGACGGTCGAATGGTATTTAGCCCATTTTGATTGGTGTGAAAAAGTACAGCAGGGGAAATACGAACGCCAAAGGCTGGGAGTGGCGCCTTCTGAAAACCGGAAGCCCCAAGGGACGGAGAAGCTCAAATGAAAGGCATTATTCTCGCCGGAGGTTCAGGAACCCGCCTTTATCCCGTAACAAAAGGAATCAGCAAGCAACTCGTCCCCATTTACGACAAGCCCATGATCTATTACCCCTTGTCGGTCCTTATGCTGGCCGGTATCCGGGATGTTCTGGTGATTACGACGCAGCATGAGCAGGAAAGCTTTATACGGCTTCTTGGCGATGGAACGCAGTTCGGAATCAATCTTACTTACGCTGCGCAGCCTGAGCCCGGAGGCCTCGCACAGGCCTTCATTATCGGGAAAGAGTTCGTTGGCAGGGATCCGGTTGCTTTGATCCTGGGCGACAACATTTTCTATGGGCACGGGTTACCCGAAATGCTGAAAAGAGCTGGAGAGAGGGAAAGCGGCGCGACTATATTCGCTTATCTGGTCAAGGACCCTGAACGCTATGGCGTGGTCGAATTCGATCAGAACGGCAGGGCAGTAAGCCTGGAAGAGAAACCCTCTAAGCCCAAGTCGACCTATGCCGTGACCGGACTTTATTTTTACGATAACCGGGTTCTTGAAATCGCATCCCGCCTTAAGCCTTCTCCCCGGGGTGAGCTCGAGATCACGGACGTGAATATCGCCTATCTGAAAGAGGGGCCGCTCTTCGTCGAAAAGATGGGCAGAGGCATTGCCTGGCTCGACACAGGCACCCATGACTCCCTTCTTCAGGCCTCCCACTTTATTCAGGTTATTGAAGAAAGGCAGGGACTGAAAGTCGCTTGTCTTGAAGAGATCGGTTATAGAATGGGTTATTTGACGGCGGAACAAGTGCGCGCCGTTGCCGAGCCTTTGAAAAAAAGCGGTTATGGCCAGCACCTTTTAAGGATACTTGAACAGGATTTTGTGTGAAAATACTTCTCACGGGATGCCGTGGCCAGCTTGGCACGGCGGTAAAAAACTCTTTCACCGAGCATGAACTGACCTGTACGGATTTTGATACTCTAGACATTACTTCCCGCGAAGCCGTGCTCCACTTTATCAGCAAGAACCGGTTCGATGCCGTTCTCAACGCTGCCGCTTACACGCAGGTGGACAAGGCCGAAGAGGATCCGGAAAAAGCATTCGCCGTCAATTGCATGGGCCCTGAAAACCTGGCCTATGCCACGCGCGAAGCAGGCATCCCCATCGTCCATATTTCTACCGATTATGTTTTCGATGGACTCATGGGACGTTCTTACTCAGAGGATGATATCCCGAACCCGGCGTCTGTTTACGGCCGCTCCAAGCTGGAAGGGGAAAAACTCGTCGCTCGTTTGAACCCCCAGCATTACATCGTGAGGACTTCATGGCTCTATTCCACCGTGGGGCAAAACTTTCCCAAAACCATGATTGCCCTATCCAAAACGAGAGACGAAGTGCGGGTCGTCAATGATCAGTCTGGTTCACCGACCTTCGCGCCTCATCTTGCGCGTGGTCTCAAGGATTTATTGAATTCTGCGAGCGCCTACGGAATTCGGCATATGGCGGGAAGCGGGCAATCAACATGGTTTGAGCTCACGGAAGAACTCTACAAGATCTTAGGAATAAATGCGCGCGTTGTTCCCGTATCGACCTCTGAATTTCCTCGCCCCGCGAAACGGCCGCCCTATAGCGTTCTTACCTCGTTTCAAACTCCCAGGATAAATCTTCCACCGTGGAGAGAGGGTCTTTTCGAATTCGCCCACGAATGGCAGATGATTGCCCAACCTTCTTAAGAAGCATTAGGAAACGAAATGCAAGACTGAGAATGACAACTCTCAGCCTTGCCGTCCGTTTAGTCGAGCTTGTTTTTTACGTTTTCGCCCGCATCTTCAACATTATCTGCTGCGTCGTCGATAGCGTCGCCCGTATTATCTGCAGCTTTATCGAGAGCATCGGATACATTTTCGCCTGACTGCCCGATTTCATTACGTGCATCGCCCGCCGTGGTGTCTTGCGCGTTATAAATTCCAACCACTGCTATGATGGCGATTACAGCCAAAATAATAAACCATGCGTTTTTTTTCATTTCAGTCCTCCTTGTGAATTATGCAGATCATAAAGCGGATGTTCCGGCCTACCTATAGGGGAAAAGTGGATTCGGTCTCGGTCAATTCATGGAGTATGAATATCAGGAATGCATTAGGTGCGAGAATGGGTACGCCCGGCTGGAATCGAACCAGCGACCCTCTGCTTAGAAGGCAGATGCTCTATCCGACTGAGCTACGGGCGCCCGTGAAGGCTGGATTTGGCATGTGCTCTATTGGAAGAATAAGATGAGATAAGCTGTGGCGCATTGTATAGAAAAAGGCCGGAGCGCGCCATCATTTCTTAGTAAAGAGAGGTTTGTTTTTAGAGTGTCGGTTTTTTCCCGAATCGCAGAGTTTCCCATCTTCCCGAATTTTTTTTTACCGTAAAGAATTTTTTTAATTCTTCCTCTTGGGCGGCCGCATCCTGATAACCCAGTTCGATTAACTGCTGAATGAAGCGGCGGTGGAACATAAAACGCGTATTGCCGCGTTTGACTTTTTCCCCGTGGCCATAGTCTGCATCAACGGGCGTTTGCTTGATGCGGCGGGAGGGGTGAATTTGATAGACCTCGATCGGGTTGTAATGGGAAGGCATGTGCGCCTCGTGAAAAAGAGGCAAGGGAACCTCGTCTTTCCCAAGTTTCAACATTTTGCGGGAGATAAAATCATAAAACTGGTTCAGCGTCCGGATCTGGGTCGCTTCGGCCTGTGCGCTGTCAAAACTCAGGCGATTGACCAGCATTCTGATTACGTTCGAGATCCTGGGCTGAAAGGCGGGGGAATAAGTCGGAAGCTCGTCAGGAAAAGGTTTGTTGCAGGCGATGCTCAAAATTCTCGTCGCGCCCATTGCAACAGCGGCAGAAAGAGGCCGCTCAAGGCTCACGGACCCATCGAGAAAATAACGGTCTCCTACTTTTACCGGAGGAAGAAATATAGGGACGCTGCAGCTTGCTGCTACGTGAGATGAGACGAGCCGATCGGTTCGTGCGATTGAATGAAACAAATTCCAGCTTTTGGCGTTCGCGCCTTCCAGAAACCAGCAGCATCTTCCCGATACCAGTTCTGTCGTGACAATTCCGATGCCTTTTGTCGTTTCGTCGCTTAACGCCTTATCCAGGCTCTTACGCAAAAAGCCTTTTTGAATAACGTCGTACATCGGCTGAGGGTCGAGAAGGGACCACGTGCTGGATCGTTTCTCTTTCGGTTTGCGCAGTTCGCGGAAAAAGAGACCGGCTGCATTTTTAAGCATGTTTCCGTGATAACTGGGAATATGAAAATTCAGCCAGAGTTCTTCAAGCCACAAACGGCTCTTTTTCGCGTCGTAAGACTGGGCGCCATAAAAACTGGTATTGAGGGAACCGCAGGAGCATCCGGTGAAGATCTGAAAAGGGCTCTGGTCGCCATTGCAGAATTTCTCATGGATAAATTTCAGGACGCCTACTTGATAGGCCCCGTGCGCGCCCCCTCCGGCACACACGAGCCCGAATACAGAGTCATTTGCCATGATAACCTTTTTTAATAAAACGTGTAATCGTGTTTAAACTTGACCCGGGAATTAAGGATACTGAATGCATTCTGGCCCGGGACTCACAATTATGCAAGTTTCGCACCCCAAGATATTGCATTTAGGTCTCATACTGTGTGGTTAATAAGCAATCTCATTTTGGATTTAGCCCGTTTATGCTTTATAATCTCTTCGATTAAGAGGGGAATCTGGGAAGAGTGCTTGCCATGTTCTCCTCGAATGGATAATATAGCTCGAAAATGTGCTAAATTAAGATGAGTCTGGTTCGAGTCGAGTCTCGCCAGACAGAGTCAAATGAACTGAAGAACTGCCTGTGCAGATTTGGACCCTAAAGCATTTCAAGGACTTGCGTATCTTAGGCGGCGGTTCGTCTAGGGCCTCTTTGAAGCTAAGAAATGCGAGGGCAGGCACGAGCATTATAAAACTGAAACAGGAACGTGGAGAACTATGAAAACAAAGCTATTTGTAGGAAACCTTAATTTTGATACTAAGGATGATGAACTGCGCAAATTGTTCGAGACATATGGCCAGATTGAAAGCATCACGATTGTGACGGATAAACGCAGCGGTCGGTCAAAAGGTTATGGTTTTGTCCAGATGATAGAGAGCAAAGACGCGGCCCAGGCTCTTGAGCTTAGCGGGCGGGAATTCATGGGACGCGATATTGTCGTGACAGAAGCAGACTCACCTGGTGAAGGTCAGTCTCGCCGCGACCGCAATCCCCGGGCAGGCGGCCGTCGTTTCAAAGGAGACCGCAATGATACCAACTCTCGCGGGCCTGGCCGGAATAATCCGTCGCAGCGCGATCTGGAGACTCAGAAGCAGGGATGGTGGTCTCGGCTGCTGAAAGTATTCGGCGGCGGTGGGGATTCCCAGAATCAGCCCTCCCGGTCTCAGGCATCGAATCAATCCCAGGGACACTCGTCACGTCCGCAGCACCAGGGCAGAAAAAACTTTCGCCGCAGGCCTCCCAGGCAGCACGACGTTACTTAAAAATTGTAATCAAAAAAGAGGCGGGCACACCAGCCCGCCTCTTTTTTTTGCCTCCAAAGCTCGCTCTTTCTATTTATCTACGCGTGTTGCCGATACTCAGGAAATAATAATAATTCAGGATATACGGAGGGAAATTCCTGCTAAATGAATTTCGACAGTCCCTTATTTAAGAAATGGGCGGGGCTAACTAAGCTCGAAATGTTGTCCAATAAGCGGAAAGTGTTTGATATAATCAATCGCGCAAGAGGAGAAATGGGGTCCACACGGTTACTCTGTGCGAATAATTCGGAGGCTCGCGTATTTAAATTTGCTCAACCTTTTTATAGCATTTTCAATCAACGTCGCCAACAAATAGTTTTTGGAGAGCGCCCCGAAGACCTTCGAGATGTTCAGAGCATCGATCAGCGGATCTGGGAAAAGCATCAAACCTACCTCAGCAGGATAGAAAACTTTCCCCTCAAAAAAGCTGCCTACTACCGAAACCTACAAGAATCAACTGGTGTTAAGAGTGTCCGCGGGCTTTCCGAAATAACGGGGGAAGACTGGTCGTACATTGCAAAGGTTCTCAAAATTCTTGAATTACCCGAATTTATACGTAGTTACCTCAATAAAAATCAGCATCAAACCATTTTAAAGCATTTTCATCTCCGCCGACTATTAGAGCTTCTCCGCTTACCGCCAGGTGTCCAACCTCAACGGTTCCAGGAAATGATAAATGGCGTTGAGCAAGAAGAATGTCTCGCCTCGGAGTGAGTTCTAAAGCCATGTTGTGAAAGCCTGTACGATACGTATAATACCCACTATGACTGACTCCGTTAAAAAACAATCGCCTATGAAGTTAGAGCTAAGCATATCGGAAACAAATATTGTTCAATATTTGTCTCAATTTGAATCTCCGCTACGTGAAGCAAAGGCTGAGGAAGCTTTAAAGGTTGGCGTTATCGCAATTTTATCTGCCAGCCCTTCCCTTGATACCAAAGTCGTGGAAGAAAAGTTTAATGAGGTTGATAAAAAAATTAGGGAATATGCTGAAGAGTTCAAGAAAGCGTTAGGTGCCGATCTCAACTTGTATTTTGAGAAAGAAAAGGGGGAAATCCCTTTAACCCTGCAGTCATTTCTTGGCGAAAAGGGATTACTTAATGAATCATTAAGAAGTTATTTTGATGACAAAACAGGTAAGGTGAAGCTTTTTCTAGTTGATGAGCTAGGACCAGGAAGTGAATTTGCTAAATCAATAGACCCCAATAATAAAGCAAGTGTCATTTCGAAAATCGAGGAGGCTGTTGGTAAACAGCTAACAGACACAACGCAAGGCATAATAGATCAGTTTTCATTAGATAAACCAGAATCCGGCATGACGCGAATCAAAAAACTATTTGAGGATAGCGTAGCAGAAGTTAAATCTGCCAACGAATCCTTTTTCGCGGAATTACGAGAGCATTTAAACATACAAAAAGCTGTAACTGAGGAATCGGAAAAAGGAACGCAAAAAGGTCGAGATTTTGAAAGCGTTTTATATGAAAAAGTAGCTTTGTTAGGACAGCAATTACAGGACAGCACAGAAAATGTTACTGGAGTTGTTGGAAATGTGCCGCGTTCTAAGGTGGGTGATTATATTGTTGCTCTAGGAGAAACCAGTGGTGCTCCGGGCAAACGGATAGTCATAGAGGCTAAGATGGGGCAATCGTATAAAATGAAAGATGCTATTAGCGAGTTGAGCGAGGCTAAGGAGAATAGAAAAGCGGAGTGTGGAATTTTTGTTTTTGCTAAAGGTTATCAGCCCATAGAAATGGGTGATTTTAAAATTGACGGAAACGATTTCTACTGCACTGTCGATGAAAAATCCTTAGGTGATGGTGTCCCAATGTTGTTTTTAGAAGCCTCCTATAAAATTGCGCGAGTTCAAATTATTTCCCAAAAAAGAAAAGAAACAATCGGCGGTATAGATCCGGAGAAAATTAAAGAAAATATTCAGTTGATGTTGAAGCAAACCGAGCTGATCTCGGATCTTATCACCAAAGCCCGAACAATTAAAAATAATAGCGAAATTATCGAAACAACTATTAAAAGTATCAAAGAAAATTTAGATGCCCATATCCAAACTACTCTTGATTTAATCGGCCAATAAAAGGAATCCTTAAATGCCAGACCCCATATTCTTTAATCCCGGTAAAGAATTGAACGAACTTACGAACCAACTTTCAATATCTAGACGAATTGGATTTTTTCTTGGAGCTGGTGTTTCAGCTGCTTTAGGATTACCTGATATTCATAAACTAACGCAGCAAGTGGAAAGCGGCTTAGCGGCTGACGAGAAGTTGAAAATCGATAAAATTAAAAATTGCCTTGCAGCGCATTCTCCGGGATCTGTTGTAACCGTGGAAGATATTCTAAATCAAATCAGATTAATCCGACTCCTTACGAAAGAATCGGATGCTAAGGCTTACGAGACAATCACCGGTGCCGAAGCTAAAAACCTAGATAAAACAATATGTCTCAAGATTTGTGAAGTTATATCTGCCAAAGAAAAGACAACCGTTTTATTGCCTATCGAAAGGTTTGCTTCCTGGTTGAATTGGTTAAACAGAGATTTCACAAAGGAAATATTTACGACTAATTATGATTTAATTGTTGAGAGATCTTTGGAGAACTTGCAAATCCCGTATTTTGATGGTTTTGTTGGCGGGAACGAAGCTTTTTTTTATCCGGAAAGCATAGAGCAGAAGAATAAACTCGAGTTGCTCCCCCTTTCATGGATTAGATTATGGAAACTGCATGGTTCATTTGGTTGGTTTTGGAAAAAAAATATGAAAATAAACGGGTCGTATAAGGTTGTAAGATTAGGCGTTCTTTCAAAGCCATCAGAAGAAAATACTGGGGAGCTTGTCATTTACCCTTCGAGAGAAAAGTATGAATCATCACGCAAACAACCGTTTATTACTTATTTTGATAGGTTGAGTGCTTATCTTCAAGATGGAGAAGGTCTTTTTATTATAAGTGGCTATTCTTTTTCAGATCAGCACATTAACCAAATAATTTTTAATTCATTAAAACAAAATAACCGACTACATGTTGTTGCGTTTCTGTTTGACGATAACCCTATAAAAATAATCAATGAGCAAATAGCAACGCACATGAATCTGAGTGTTTATGGGCCGACTCAGACGATTATTGGTGGTCGTTTGGGAAAATGGCTTCCCGGTGAAGATAAGACGGAAGGGGCCAGCAATCGGACTATATGCGGCTTGGGTGATTTTAACAAGTTCGTTGAATTTTTAATCGAAAGCTCTGGGAAAAAAATAAAAATTGAAGAAGACTTAGCCAAGGCAAAATGAAAAGTGATCTAACCTATCTCGGAAAAATTATTAATGTAAATTCTAGCACTGTAGAAGCCGAGATTTCTAATGATATTCCGTCTTCTGCACCAATTATCAATGGGAGAGTTCATCGAATAGGGCAAATCGGAACTCTCGTAAAAATTCCCGTAGGCAATCTCGCACTATTTGGCATCGTTTCTGCAGTTAGTAATACACCATCGAGCAATAAAGAGAATTCTCTCGTTCCTGATTATGGTGCGCGTTTTTTGCAAATTCAATTGTTAGGCGAAAAGCTTGGGAATCTTGAATTTGTTAAAGGAGTCGGCTCTTACCCCACAATTAATGATGAAGTTCATCTGGTTCTTGAAGAAGATCTAAAGTCCGTGTACGGAGATCGCAAAGATGGTTTTATAGAAATTGGCAAGCACTCATCCTCAGATACGCTCTCGGTATTTTTAAATCTTCAAGATTTTATTCTTCGACATAGCGCAATTTTAGGATCAACGGGGAGTGGAAAATCAAACACTGTTGCAAATATTCTTAAGTCGATTATTGGGAGTTATGAAAGCTCAAGAGTTGTTTTGGTAGACCCTCATGGGGAATATGCCTCTGCCTTTGAGGGGGATGCGAAAGTATTTAAAATTAATGCAGCTCAAAATCCATTGTTTATTCCTTTTTGGGTGATGTCATTTGATGAGCTAGCACTCTTTCTTGCTGGAAGAAAACCCGGCGAAGAAACTCCTTCGGATAAAAAATTACGGGAGAGTGTATTAGAATTAAAAAAAGCCAATGTGACTAAGCTGAAAGCTGGCGTTATCGATAGCGCCTATATTACCGCAGACTCTCCAATCCCCTTTGATATAAGAAAAATGTGGCATGATTTCAATCGAGAAGTGAACGGTACTTATACTATCGCGGATGCCGATAAGCAAAATGTAAGCACCGAAGAGTGTGAGGATCAGGGCGATCCAAAGAATTTGAAACCCGCGCGATTTAGACCCTATGCTATGAGTGTAGCTGCCCCTTTCAAATCAAAAAATCAAACAATGTATGCGTACGAGAAAAAAATCTATTCTCGCCTTAAAGATTCGAATTTTGATTTCATGTTTAATCCGGGTGATTTTTATGACGCTTCATCCGGAAAAGATATGCATGAATTATTGCAATCTTGGATCGAACACGAAAAGCAATTAACGATATTGGATTTAAGTGGTGTCCCTTTTGAATTACTTGATATCTCCGTTGGTCTAATAACTAGAATTATTTTTGACAGTATGTTTTGGGGGAGAGATGAATCGTATACGGGTAGAAATAGACCAATTTTAATGGTTTATGAAGAAGCGCATTCTTATTTACCGAAGGGCGAAATCACTTCACACAATTGCGGATATGCAAAAAAATCTGTTGAAAAAATATTCAAAGAAGGAAGAAAATTTGGGGTTGGAGCAATGATTGTCAGCCAGCGCCCATCGGAATTATCGGAAACCATACTAGCGCAAGTGGGAACATTTGTTGCCTTAAGGTTAACGAATAGTACCGACAAAAATAATGTCCAGTCCGCGGCCCCTAATAATATGTCTAGTCTTATTGAGTTGCTTCCTTCTTTGCGAGTCGGCGAAGCCATTGTGGTGGGTGAGGCCATAAAAATACCAACGCGTGTAAGAATAGAATTGGTAAATCCAAGGCCGAACAGCCAAGATCCAAATGTAATAGAGAGTTGGCGACGCAAGGTTGTTAGGAGTATTGAAAATTACAAAAAAGTGGTTACAAGTTGGCGACAACAAAAACGCAGATAAACAGTAGCGGTATTGTCTATGGAATGGATTAGTGTTGATTCTAGCAATCTTGATGCTATTCGCTATCTTACTGACCAATCAATCTTAGAAATCCGCTTCAAAGATGGTTCTGTTTACCAATATTCGGATGTCCCTCAATATGAATATGATGAATTGCTGAATGCTAGTTCGAAAGGAACATACGCTAACCAAAATATTTATAAAAGATATACTGGACACCGTATTAATTAGCGAGAAATTTTTGAGTGAAAAATGTAAAAACTCGCGTTCGGCAGGAAACTGCATTTGCCCGACTTTTGCGAACTAGAATCTTTTCGTAATAGTGGTAATATTAATTATTGAGGACGAAGGGAAGGGGCTAAACGATTTTGTTCTCGACTTCCTTGAGGAGTTCCCACTTCGACATTCCAAAGCTTTTAGCTATAAGTCCTATCTTATGCAATGTAACTGAGGCTTCACCTCGTTCGATTCTACCTGCATAGCTCCGGTCAATCCCAAGATGATCCGCATAGGATTCTTGGGTAAAACCCTTCTGCTCTCGTAGTTTTCTCACCACAAGTCCGAATTTTCGCTCTTCTTCACCAGTCGGTCGACGTCCCATGGGCGTATGCTCGACTAATGTCGCCTATCTGTCCACGGACTATAAGCCGTTGATGTAACGGTATTTTAACGGTACATTGTAAAGAATCAAACTAACTAGGGAGCGGCTTCTATGACTGAAGAAATGAGTTCAAAGCATTACAAGAAAAAGGCTTCTTTAACGGATATTGCGGAAGCTGCTGGGGTTTCCAAGATGACGGTGAGCCGTTATTTGAATCCTCGTAAACGGATGGAGGTTGCCTCAGTAAAGCGGGCCAAGATCGAAATGGCCATACAGAAACTTGATTACACGCCTAATATTTTCGCCCGAAAACGCAGGGCTATTGAAAAATACAGAATCGGAATTCTCACGTCTATTTCCAAGCATATTATGCAGTCGGGTTATCACATGGGTCTTTTGTCCGGGATTTTGGATCGGGTATTCCGGACAGGCCATGAGCTGGATATTTTTCAGTTAAAGGAAAACTTTCCATACAACCGGCTGGAAGAAATCCTCAGTGAGCACGGTGTTGATGGTTTACTTATTGTGACTTGGCGAATGGAGCTGGATCTCATAAAACTGGTGGAGAAGACATCGGCCAAACTGCCGCTGGTTGTTTTTAATGATTATTATCCCAAGCTTTCTTCAAATATTCTCTATGTCAATCCACGGGAGGGAATGAGGTTGGCGGTTTCGTATCTTGCTGAAAAAGGTTACCGAAAGATTGGGTTCCTTACGAGACCTTCCGAGATTACTTTTAAAGTGCAGGGAAAAAGTATCCGCCTTCCTTCGATTGACGGCCAGGAAAAACGAGATGGTTTTATTGAGGCGATGAAAGAGAAAAAACTCACGATTCGCAATAACTGGATTCGCCAATGCGATTCTTATAAAGACACGGACTCTTATGACGAAATGAAAGCATGGATTAAAGAAGGAAAGCTGCCGCGTGCCATTGTTTGTGCCAATGATGAGATGGCCTTGGGCGCCATGAAAGCCTTAAAAGAAGCAAAACTCTGGTGTCCTGAAAAAATTGCCCTCATTGGCTACGATGACATTGAGAGAGGGCGAGTTGTATCACCTTCGCTTACAACGATTCGCCAGCCTCTTTATCAGATGGGCCAGGAAAGTGTGGACGTTTTAATTGAGAAGATTGAGTTTCAGGGCAAGGAGCCGGTTCAGCGGCGGTATGTTCCGGAATTGATTGTCCGTCAGACAGCGTAAGTAAAATCGTAACGGCGAAGCTATAAGACTACGCAGCCTTAAGCTTCCAATTTTTAAAAATAACAAAGGGGGTACAATGCGGTGGAGAACAAAGTAGTTGCGATTAAACCGGAAGCGGAAAGCCAAAAATCTTTCGGTGTTCTTAAATGCCCGAATTCGGGCTGTGGTAAGACTCTCTTTGAGATGGATAAGAGTTTTTGGATTAAAGAACCCGAAGGTTCCCAATGCCGGAAGTGCGAAGGGGAGATGGTTCAGCTTCTCTCTTATTACAACGAGAATCAAATGGGGCAGTTAGTCATCCGGTTTTGGTGTCCGGGATGCCTGGAAGAATTTGACCGGAGAATTCCGTCCATCCGGAAATACTGCCATCACTGCAAAAGTTATATGCACCTCTTTTTTTACCTCTTTATCGGAATTGCGCATTTCTCAGACGTTCCTGACATAGATTACGTCGAAGTACCCGCCTAAACGCAGCTCAGCATCTTTTCAGTGTCCTTCCCGGCGCCTGGTACAGTCTTTCAGACTGTACCAACCCCCTGACCTGTCTCTTATACACATCTGACGCTGCCGACGAATAGAGAGGTGTAGATCTCGGTGGTCGCCGTATC
>ENA-ORBV01001776-ORBV01001776.1-microbial-mat-metagenome-genome-assembly--contig:-NODE-1776-length-47248-cov-9.943185_pt1 | contig 47248 bp, 32 predicted proteins | sample MGYA00237777_ERZ505514 | MGnify/ENA primary metagenome ERZ505514 (study PRJEB26160, sample SAMN06269048) | microbial mat metagenome | isolation source: Oligotrophic lake microbial mat | place... | reverse complement strand
TGATACGGCGACCACCGAGATCTACACCTCTCTATTCGTCGGCAGCGTCAGATGTGTATAAGAGACAGGTGCGTGCCCGTCTCTCGGTCGACCTGCGCGCCCAGATCGCCGCCTGCGCGGCCTATATCCCTACCCGCCTCGTGCGCGCCCAGATCGACGACCCCAGCCCCGGCCGCGTCTCCGGCGCCTTCTGGGATGGTAGCCTGCTCTTCGCCGACCTCTCTGGCTTCACCGCGCTCTCCGAGCGCCTCAGCGCCCTTGGCAAGCAGGGCGCCGAAGAGCTCTCGGCGATTATCAACACCCTCTTCGACGCCCTGATCGCAGAGATCCACGCCCGCCAGGGCGCCCTGCTCAAGTTTGGCGGCGACGCCATCACCGCTTTCTTCGACGCCGAAGCCCTCGGCGAGGCCCACGCCGCCGCCGCCACCGCCGCCGCCCTCGCCATGCAGCAGCGCATGGCTGCCTTTGTTGGCCTCCAGACTCGCGCCGGTACCTTCACCCTGCGCCTGCGCGTCGGCGTCCACAGCGGCCGGGTCTTTGCCGCTGAGGTTGGCGACGCTAGCCATGTGGAGCTGGTGGTTACCGGCCCCCAGGTGAACCGCGTCGCTATGGCCCAGGAGCTCGCCGAGCCCGGCCAGGTGGTGGTCTCCGAGCAGACCGCATGCCTGCTAGAGGGCGCCACGCTGCACGCCGGGCAGGGCGGCTTTCTGCTCGCCGAGGCGGTGCCCGCACCACGCCTGCCAGCCCCGACCAGCGACCCGATCGCCCTGCGCGGCCCCGACGATCTATCTACGCTCGCGCGCCTCGCCGACCGGCTCGCCGCCCTACGCCCCTACTTGGTGCGCGGCCTCCCCCGACGCTTTTTAGAGGTCGCCGAGACCGGCCTCGGCGAGTTTCGCCCCGTGAGCGTGCTCTTCGCCAATGTCCACGACTTCAGCGCGATGCTCGCCCAGCTTCAGCACGCCCCCGACCTCGCCGCCACGATCTTCAACGCCTACTTTCGCCGCGCTCAGGCCGTGGTCCACCGCTACGATGGAATCGTGAACAAGGTGGATATGTACACCCACGGCGATAAGCTGATGGCGCTCTTCGGCGCTCCCACCGCCCACGAGGACGACCCGACCCGCGCTGTGCGTTGCGCCCTGGAGCTCGCCGATGCGCTGGCCGAGGCGAACGCCGAGATCGCTACGCTGCTGCCAGCGGAGCACTCAGCACTCAGCACTCAGCACTCAGTACTCCACCAAAAGATTGGCATCAACACCGGCACCGTCTTCGCCGGCCGCGTGGGCGGCGCCACCCGTTACGAGTACACCGTGATGGGGCCGGCGGTGAACCTGGCGGCCCGGCTGATGTCGGCCGCCGCCGATGGCGAGCTGCTGCTCTCGCCTAGCGCCCGCGCCGCCGTGGCTGGCCAGATCGTGCTAGAGGAGGCGCCGCCCCTGCGCCTCAAGGGCATCGCCGAGCCCGTGGTGCCCGCGCGGGCCCTGCGCGTGGCCGAGGTGGTGGGCGGCCGCGAGGAGCTCCACGCCGGTCGCCTCGATGTCGCCCCGCTGATCGGCCGCGACGCAGAGCTCGCCGCGCTGCTACAGGCCTCGGGGGCCGCCCTCGCCGGCAAAGGGCGCGTGCTGGCCCTGGTGGGCGAGGCCGGCGCCGGCAAGAGTCGCCTCGGCGAGGAGCTGCTCCAGCGCCTTGTGGTGGACAGCGTCGACAGCGGCGCGGCAGGCGTGCCCCCCTTCGACATCCTGCTCGGCGACTGCCAGAGCTACGAGCAGCGCACGCCCTACGCCGCCATCCGCCCGCCCCTGCGCGAGCTGCTCGGCCTCTCGGCCCGCCGCGCCGGCGCCGATCTGGAAGCCCACCTTGCCACGCGCGTTGCGCTGCTCGCCCCCGAGCTAGAGCGCTTCACGCCGCTGCTAGGCGATGCCATCGGCGCGCCGATGGCGGAGACAGTCCTCACCGCCGCGCTCACCGCCCAGCAGCGCCATGATCGGCTCCAGGAGCTTGTGGTGGCGCTCTTCCAGGGCGCGGCCCGCCGCGACCCCATCCTGCTTGGCATCGAGGATGTCCACTGGGCCGATAGCCCCTCGCTGGAGCTGCTTGGGCTGCTTGCCGCCGCCGCCGCCGAGCTGCCGCTTCTGCTCATGCTCACCTACCGGCCCGACCCGCCCATCGACGCGCCCTGGGATGGCCTGCCGCTGACGCTGCCTCTGCGCCTGAATGAGCTCTCGCCCGACGATAGCGCCGCCCTGCTTGGCGCCCTGCTTGGCGGCAACCCCCCTGCGGCCATCCTGCCGCTGCTCGACCGCGCCCAGGGCAATCCCTTCTTCATCGAGGAGCTGGTGCGGGCCTTGGTGGGCGGCGGCCTGCTGGTGCGCGCCGAGGGCGAGCCCTGGCGCCTCGCACGGCGTCTGGAGGAGGTGGAGCTGCCCAAGAGCATCGAGGGCCTGCTGATCGCCCGGCTTGATCGGCTCGATGAGCCGCGCCAGGAGCTGCTCCAGGTGGCCTCGGTGATCGGGCGCCGCTTCCCGCGCCCGGTAGTGGAGGCGCTCTACGTCGGCGCCGACACCCTAGACGAGAGCCTCCAGCGCCTGATCAGCTTCGAGCTGATCCAGGCCGACCAGCTTGAGCGCGCCCTGGCCTACCTGTTTCGCCACGCCCTGCTGCGCGATGTCGCGTACGAGGGCATCCTCTACGCCCGACGCCGCCTGCTCCACGGGCGCGTGGCCCGCCGAATTGAGGATCTCAGCCGCGCCCAGCCCGACGATCAGCTGGCGCTGCTGGCCTGGCACTTCCTCCAGGCCGAGGAGTGGCGCCCCGCCCTCGACTACCATATGCGCGCCGCCGACCAGGCCGCCCGCCGCTTTGCCAACCGCGACGCCCTGGCACTCTACGCTACCGCGCTGGAGCTTGTCCCGCGCATTGTCGAAAGCGACGCCGGCCCCGAGCTCGCCGCGCCGGTGGCCGCGATCAACGAGCGCAGCGGCGACTTGCGCCTGCTGCTTGGCGAATTGGACGACGCCGAGGCCCACTACCGCGCCGCCCTTCAGCTGGCCCCCGCCCGCTCCGAGGAGCTGCTGCGCCTCCACCGGCTGCTGGCCACCGTGGAGGAGCGACGCTCGCGCTACGACCCGGCCTTCGAGTGGCTGCGCACCGGCATGGCCCGCGCCACCTCGGCCATGCGCAGCGAGACGGCCCGCTGCTACCTGCTCGGCGCGGGCATCTACTTTCGCCAGGGCGAGTATCTGCGCGCTATGGAGTGGGCGCGCATGGGTCTCACCCTGGCCGAGCAGACCAGTAGCCAGGCCGACCAGGCCGCCGCACTCAAGCTGATCGGCAACCTGTACCGCGACCAGGGCGAAAATGCGCTGGCGATCGAGGCCCTGGAGCGCGCCCGCGCGCTCTTCGCCGAGCTCAACATCCTCGGCGGCCAGGCCGACGCCCTCAATAATCTCGGGCAGGTCTACCTTCAGCTTGGTCGCTGGCAGGACACTATCGTCTGTTTCGAGGAAAGTCTGCGCATCGGCGAGAGCATTGGCGATGTCCTGGGGATCGCGCGAACCACGAACAATCTGGCTGTGGTGCTGGTGGGACGCAATCGCCTGGAGCGCGCCGGTGAGCTCTACAAGCTCAGTAGCGAGATGTTTGGACGCGTCGGCTCGGCGCTTGGCGTGGCCGTTACTACCTATAATCGCGGTGAGGTGCTACTGCTGCTTGGTCGCCCTGCCGCAGCCCTGCCGCTCTTCGAAGTTGCCATCGCCGACTTCGAGCGCATCAATGCCCGCAACTTTCTCCCTGAGGTGCTGCGCCTCGCCGCCGAGGCCAGCCTCGCCCTGGACGACCTTTCCACTGCCGCCGCCTTAGCCCAGCGTTCCCTCGCCGTCGCCGCCGAGCTCACCATGGCCGCCGAGGAGGCCCAGGCCCGCCGCGTGATCGGCCAGATTGCCCTAGCCGCAGGCCACCTCGACGCCGCCCACACCGAGCTCGAACAGAGCCGCACCGCTCTCACTCAGCTCGACAGCCGTTATGATCTGGCTAAGACGCGCTACCATCAGGCGCGGCTCGCCATCGCCCAGGGCGACCCCGCCGCCCTCGCTGCCGCCCGCGCCGATGCCGAGACGATCTTCGCCGAGCTCGACGCCCAGCGCGACCTTGCGCTCGTTCAGAAACTATAAGATGTAAGGGCGCCCCTTGTGGGCGCCCGCCCCTCCAAGGAGAATCTTCCCAATGCGCCCTTCCCTCCGCCTTGCCGCCCTACTGCTCTTCACCCTCGCCCTGCTGCCCCTCGCCGGTCTGCGCCCTCAGGCTCACGCCGCTCAGGCCACGCCGCCAACCCTGGAGCAGACCACGCCCCCAACCGAGCTGTCGCCTTTCGTCGAGAACGAGCCGACCAAATCGAACAACAATCCTGCCAGCGCCGACGCCATCGGCAGCCCCACCGAGCAGCGCTGGCTTCAGCGCGTGCAGGGGCAGCTCGCCACCGCCGGCGATGTGGACTACTACAGCTTTACGCTGAAGCAGCCCGCCTCTAGCGTGCGCCTCTCGCTCGACGGCCTCACCGCCGACTACGACCTGCTTCTGGCAGCTGCCCCCGATGCAGCCCAGGGTTTCGACCCTGGTATACCTGGCCTGGAGGGTGTAACCGAGATCGGCGGGACAATCTCGGCGATCGGCGGGACAATCTCGGCGATCGGCGGGACAATTTCGGCGATTGGCGGGACGATCTCGGCGATTGGTGGGACGATCTCGGCGATTGGTGGGACGATCTCGGCGATCAGCGCCAACAGCGGTAGCGAGCCCGAGCAGATCGAGACGTTCCTCTGGCTCCCCGGCACCTACTACGCAGTGGTGACGGCGAACAACGGCCAGTTCAGCGACACCGACTACGCCCTCACGGTGCAGGTAGACGGCAGCGGCCTCGCCACCCCGCCGCCGCCGCCCGACGTGGCGATCCGTGGCTTCCAGCCAACCTTCCCCATCACGACGCTCTACATAATCAACAGCGATCGCTTCAACGAGCTGTATCCTCCACCTTATTCTCTACCTGGAATCAACCCGGTAAATACGATCCGCAGCGGGCTCAACAGCCTCGCTTTCTCGCCGCCCTCGCCTAACGGCGCCCCGCCCCAGTACGGCTACGTGATCGACCTGGCCGACCTCCAGCCGAACACCCCGCTCAACTTCACCGACACGCTTACCGATACCTACGCCGCCTGGGACGTCAACCGCAGCAACCCGCTCTACGCCAACTACATCGCCGGCCTGATCGACAACGTGATCGAGGCGGTGACATCCGAGGATCTCACACCCGGCGCCTCCAGCCCGAACCCGGCCTTCACCATTGGTAGCGGCCCCGGTCTCCAGCTGTTCGATGTGAAGCATGTGGTGCTCGTGGGCGGCGACAATGTGCTACCCGGCTTCCGCCTGCCCGACCTCACCAGCATCGCCAATGAGGCCGACTACGCCACCTACCTTAAGAGCATCGACCCCAGCGGCGTGATCGGCGCGAATAGCCCGCAGGGCGCCGCGCTGCGCTACCGTATGATCACCAGCGACAACCCCTACGGCTCCGACCGGCCCTACAAGTTCTACGGCTTCCCCTTCTTCCTGCCGCGCCTCTCTGTGGCCCGCCTGGTGGAGAGCCCCGCCGAGATCGCGGCCTACCTGAAGAACTACCTGCCAAACGGCAGCTTCCCTCCAGACTTCACGATCGATCTCTACCGCGATTTTGGCTCTAACCGCAGCTTTGTCAGCGGCTACGACTTCCTGAAAGACCAGGCCACAGCGATCTCACAGATCATCGCGCCGGCCACCGCTCCGCTCCCGGTTACAACCCTGATTAACGACGACTGGACGCGCACCGAGCTTGAGAAGGCGTGGTTCAACGGCAAGCTCGCCAGCGAGTTCTCTGCCACCAGCGTGAACTCCACGACCAATCTGGCCGACGTTCAGCTCAGCTCGGTGAACGCCCACTTCGACCACTGGCAGCTGCTGCCCGCGAAGAATTCCACCGGGACGTCTGCGGGCAACTTCCCAGCGCAGCGCCTGCTCGCGCCCAGCTACATCCAGGTGGGTGACAACCCTGGCGGCTACTTCCGCACCACGCTTGGCTACTCGGTGGGCTGCCACTCGGGCTTCAATGTGATCGGCCGCGCAATTGCGAGCGGCACCGCCACCCCAGGGCTTTACGAGGCCGACTTCGCCCAGGCCATCAACAAGCACGGCGGCAACTGGATCGGCAACACCGGCTACGGCTACGGCACGGCCGACGGGATCGACTACTCCGAGCGCCTGGCTGTGCTGCTCTCACAGGAGCTGATGCGCGACGTGCGGGTCGGTCCACCTGGCAGCGACTTCTACGTCGGCCAGAGCATCGGCGAAGCCCTGCGCAACGCCAAGCAGCGCTACCTGCGCAACGCCACCAGCCTCAGCCCCTACGACTACAAAGCTCTGCATGTGATGACGCTCTACGGCCTGCCATTTATTCGGACCAACGTGGAGCAGCCGCTCGCCCCGCCCCTAGAGGATTTCCGCCCCTCCGGCGATCTGCCGCTCCAGACGCAGGCGCCCTACACGCCCACCAACCTCGGGCGGCTCACACGCACGATCACCTTCACAGTTGACCTCGACGACCCCGACGACACGGCCAGCGTGGGCCGCACTGGCAGCACGGTCTTTACGCTGAGCCCCGACGACTTCACGGTGCAGGACGAGTTCGTGCAGCGGGGCGGCGGGCGCTTCCCCAGCTCGCAGGTACGTGTGTTTAACAACAACCAGGCCGCTGCGCCGAGCCTGCCCACCTTCGCCTACGACATCAGCGCGGAGAGCGCCCTCAGCGACACGGTGCGCCTGACGGTAAAGGACGTGGTCTTTATGGGCGGGACCTACGGGCAGCAGCAGAACTTCAACCCGCAGATCACCCAGATTGTCACCGAAACCGACGCGCCAATCGTGAACACAGCGCAGGAGCCGAGCTTCGCCGAGGGCGCGGGGCGCTGGTACCCCGACAAGTTCTTCGGCCACAGCAGCGTGGGCGAGGGCGAGCAGGAGCGTGACCAGATCACGGCGGCGGCCGCCCAGTTCCGCGCCGACGCCAGCGGGCAGACGGGCCTGCTGCGGCCTTATACCAAGATGGTCTTCAAGGTGATCTACGACGACCCAGGCCGCGTTACGCCCGCCGCCGTGGCGGTGCGGGCCGACGACCAGCCGCCCGTGATCGAGTCGGTGCGGATCGAGTTTGTGCCGCCTGCGGCGGGCGGGCAGCTGGCCCAGGATCTTAAGGCCGTAGTGCTGGTAACCGCCTACGACGAGGGCGACGACCCCAACGGCGGCGTCAACAGCGGCCTGGACGAGCGCCAGGGCGACATCAGCGGCGTCTACGTCCTAGCAGGTAACACCTGGCAGAACGTCACCTTCACCCAGCGCGGGCCGCGACTCTATGCGGCCACCCTGAACGTGGATGAAGGCGCCGTGCGGGTGATTGTGCGCGTCACGGATCGGGCCGGCAACACCAGCTACTTCACGGCCAAAGGCAGCTTCCAGCCGCCCGTCAATCGCAACCTGATCTTCCTGCCAGGCCTGCGGCGGTAGGAGAGGGGACAGGGAACAGGGGACAGGGCACAGGGCACAGGGGTAGGAATCGGACACCGGCGAAAACTGTAAAGCCCATCTGAAGCTTGCCTAAGGCAAAAGTCAGATGGGCTTTGCGCTGCGCCGCTCCAGGCTGCCCGCCTGCGGCGGCCCTGTGCCCTGTGCCCTGTGCCCTGTGCCCTTGCTGGGCTTTGCGCTGCGCCGCTCCAGGCTGCCCTCCTGTGGCGGCCCTGTCCGCTGTTCCCTGTACCCTGTCCCCTCGATTGTGCTGCGCTTTACAAGCGCAAAGAGGGTATGTTAGAATAGCGCCCTGCTAGAGCCGATTCCGCGACAGTAACGCCCCAATCGCCATCAGCCCGCCACCCGCAACGAAGGAGTTGTACATGCTTGAGGGACTGAACGATTTTGAACGCATTGCCGTCCTGACCGTGCTCGTGATCTCGATCCTCGGGATTGTGTACGCCTTTATCCTGCGCGGCCAGATCCTGGCCCAGGACAAAGGCACCGCCCGGATGCAGGAGGTCTGGGGCTTCATCAAGGATGGTGCGAACGCCTACCTGAGCCAGCAGTTTCGCACGATCGCTATTCTGATCGTTATTCTGACTTTTGTGCTCGGCGCCAGCGTGTTTGTGATCCCGCCCACCCGCGAGGCGATCGAGCGCTTCGACTCGAAGGAGGCGGCGGTCACCTGGGTCGCGATCGGTCGTGCCGTCGCCTTCCTGATGGGCTCGATCTTCTCGTACACGGTGGGCTTCGTCGGCATGAGCGTGGCGGTGGAGGCCAACGTGCGCGTGGCCGCCGCCTCACGCAAGGGCTACAACCCGGCGCTCCAGATCGCCTACAAGGCCGGCTCGGTTACGGGCATGCTCACCGTGGGCCTGGGCCTGCTCGGCGGCACCCTGATCTTCATCGTCTTCGGCATCGCCGCCCCAGATGCGCTGCTCGGCTTCGGCTTCGGTGGCTCGCTGATCGCGCTGTTTATGCGCGTCGGCGGCGGCATCTTCACCAAGGCCGCCGATGTGGGCGCCGACCTAGTGGGTAAGGTCGAGGCCGGCATCCCCGAGGACGACCCACGCAACGCCGCTGTGATCGCCGACCTCGTGGGCGACAATGTGGGCGACTGCGCCGGTATGGCCGCCGATGTCTTCGAGAGCTTCGAGGTGACGCTGGTCTCCGCCCTGATCCTTGGCCTGGTGCTGGGCGACGCGGTGGCTGGTGTCCTTGGCGACGGCCTCTACGATCTGCGCTTCATTATCTTTCCGCTGCTCCTGCGCGCCGTCGGCGTGGTCGCCTCGGTGATCGGCAACAGCATTGTGCGTACCGACGAGCGCCGCCGCAACGCCATGGCCGCTATGAACCGCGGCTTTTACCTGTCCGCTGCCGTTGCCATGGTGGCCGGCGCCATCGTCAACTACTTTTACATGCGTGATGCGAGCGGCGCCGTGGACTGGCGCCCCTTCCTGGCGGTCTTCTCCGGTATCGTGCTCGCGATTGTGCTCGACAAGCTTACCGAGTACTTTACCAGCACGCACTTCGGCCCTGTGAAGGAGACCTCGCGGGCCTCGCAGACCGGCGCGGCCACCAATATTCTCTCCGGCCTGGCCCTGGGCATGGAGTCGAGCGTCTGGGCGGCCCTGGTGATCGCTGGCTCGATCCTCAGCTCGGTGCTGATCTTCACCGGCTTCTCGGCCGACCCCGCCGTGACCTTTACCGCCATCCTCTACGGCGTGTCGCTCACCGGCATCGGCATGCTGCTGCTCACCGGCAACACCATCTCGATGGACAGCTTCGGCCCGATCTCCGACAACGCCAACGGCATCGGCGAGATGGCCGGGCTCGACAAGAACGCCCGCAACGTGATGGACGACCTCGACGCCGTGGGCAACACCACGAAGGCTGTCACAAAGGGCATCGCAATCGGCTCGGCGGTGATCGCGGCTGTGGCGCTGTTCGGCTCGTACCTCACCGACGTGAACAAGGTGCAGCAGCAGGCGATCGACGCGGGCCAGACCGGTGTCAAGCTGCTGAGCGGGATCAACGTGGCGGCGCCCGAGGTCTTCATCGGCCTGCTGATCGGCGGCACGGTGCCGTTCCTCTTCTCGGCGCTCACCATCCGCGCCGTGTCGCGGGCGGCGGCCCAGATCGTGAACGAGGTGCGGCGCCAGTTCCGCATCCCTGGCATTATGGAGGGCACCGTAACCCCCGATTACGCGCGCGCCGTGCTGATCTCCACCACCGCCGCCCAGAAGGAGCTGATCAGCCTTGGCATTATCGCGGTGATGGTGCCCATCCTGGTGGGCTTCCTGCTCGGCGTCGAGGCGCTCGGCGGCTTTCTGGCGGGCATCATCCTTGTGGGCCAGCTGATGGCGGTCTTCCAGTCGAACGCGGGCGGCGCCTGGGACAACGCCAAGAAGTATATCGAGGAGGGCAACTTCGGCGGCAAGCATAGCGAGCCGCACAAGGCCGCCGTGGTTGGCGATACCGTGGGCGACCCGCTGAAGGACACGGCTGGCCCTGCCCTCAACCCGATGATCAAGGTGATCAATCTGGTGGCCCTGATCATCGCCCCAATCGTGGTGACGATCCCGCCCGGCAACCCGGTCGTGCTTATCTCTATGGCCATCTGCGGCGCCGCTCTGGTCTGGGCGATCTGGCAGAGCAAGCGCGAGGGCCAGCCGATTGGCGACCCGACGAAGGCGCCCGTCGCCGCCGATTAGTCTAGGACGTACGCAGTTGACGCGCGCATGACACGACCGCTTGTCACCCCGAGCGCAGCGAGGGGTCTTCCATCCCATCAGGATCGAAGATTCCTCGCTGCGCTCGGAATGACATGGACGCGGTTGCACCCCCCCCCGTCCACGGTCCACCGTCTATTGCGCCTCCAGCACTGCCATAGCCGCGTTGCGCCCGTTGATCGCGATCACGCTGCCGCCGGGGTGCGTGCAGGCGCCGCACAGGTAGACGCCCTCCATCGGCGTGCGGTAGTCGAGCCGATTGTGCCACATGTACTGCGGCAGGCACTCGCCCTGGAAGATGTGCCCGCCTGTGAGCCCCACCTTGCGCTCGATGTCGGGCGGGCCTAGCACCTCCACGTCGATCACGGCCTGCGGGAAGTTGCTTACGAAGCGCCCCACCGACGCGATCCCAAGCTGTCGCACTTCCTCGCGCCGCGTCTCCCAGCTGCCCTCGGCAAAGCTGTAGGGCACGTACTGGGCAAAGACGCTCATGGTGTGCATGCCCGCCGGGGCCACGTTTGAGTCGTGGACCGTCTGAAAGTAGAGCTCAGTCCAGAGCCGCTCGGGCAGCGCGCCGCGCCGTGCGGCCTCGAAGCTAGCCTGCCACTGCGCCTTGGTGAGCGGCGTGTTGATCTGGGCCTTGTGGTGCGGCTCGTAGGTGCCGGGCCGCGCAGTGAAGTTCGGCAGCTCGCGCAGCAGCATGTTCAGCTTTACCGTGCAGCCCTCGATCGGCACACCCTCCACCTTCGCGCGCCAGCTCGCGTCGGCGTCCGCGCCGAGCAACCGCAGCGTCACACGCGGGTCGGCGTTGGCCACCACCACCGGGGCCGCGATGCGCTCGCCGCTCTCTAGCTCCACGCCCTCGCCGGGCAGAATGCGCGCAACCGGCAGGCCCGCCGCTACCACGGCCCCCGCCTCGCGGGCCGCATCGCAGAGCATAAAGCTCACCATGCCCATGCCGCCGCGCACGTAGCCCCACATGCCGGGCTGGCCGCCCTGGCGCCCGCTGGAGTGGTGATAGTTGATCGAGGCCGTGCCTGGCTCGAAGGGGCTGGCGTTCGTGCCGATCACACCCTGGCCGAGGTAGGCCATCTGGAGCCGCTCGTCGTTGAGGTAGCGCTCCACAAACTCCACCATGCTCCACTCCAGCAGCAGCCCGCGCAGCTCCGCGTCGCCGTCGAGCCGTGCCTCCAGCTGCTCGCGGCTAGGCGGCCCGCCGATCCAGAGATCGCCCGCGCCAGCGGGGCGCAGCGCCTGGCGCAGCCGACTCATCAGGCGCGTCATCGCGCGCCAGCCAGCAACATCGCCGGGGGCGAGCTTGCGCACCTCCTCCTCGCAGCGGTCGTCGTCCTCGTAGAGCTGCACGCTGCTGCCGTCCTCGAAGGGCACAAACAGCCCGTTGAGCGCGGGCGTCCAGTGGAAGCCGCGCCGTGGCAGCTCCAGCTCGTCGATCACGAGCGGGTGCAGCAGGCCAGAGAGGTAGGCGCAGGGCGACATGCGCACGCCGGGCCAGACCTCCTCCAGCGTGCAGGCGCCGCCGATGCGCTCGCGGGCCTCGATCACCAGCACCTTTTTACCGGCCCGTGCCAGGTAGGCAGCGCACGCCAGACCGTTATGGCCCGCGCCCACAATGATCACGTCCCAGCGGCGTGCGGCCAGCTCGCGCACCGGCATCGGCAGCCCCACCAGGCCCATCACTTCAGCGGCGGGAACTGTGGCTGTGCTCATGGCAGATCCTCTCCTCAGATTGTGTACGCATGAATAGCGGCCAGTATACCAGAGGGCGGTATAATTCCCACCGGCGTGCGGAGGGCGGGGTGCGGCGTACAGTTTCAGGCGCGGCGGTGGCGTTCCCGTTGCCTGGCGGCTGAAGCCGCGGCTAGGTGGACCAACGCCCGCCTGCGCGGGCGCGTGAGGGCGGGCGTGCTGCGCCCCGGAAAGAGTCCAGCGCCCCGAACATGTACGCCGCGCCCATCTGATCCTGTAAACTGAGAGACTACCTCCCATGTCTCCGCTCCAGATGCTGATCCTGTTCCTGGCCGCCGCCGCCGCCGGCGCGATCAACTCCGTTGCCGGTGGCGGCAGCTTCATCTCGTTCCCCGCCTTACTGCTGGCGGGCGTGCCCCCGATCATCGCCAACGCCACTAACACCACCGCCCTCTGGCCGGGCAGCCTGGCCAGCGTGGGCGCCTACCGGCGCGAGCTCGCCAGCCAGCGCGCCGAGATCCTGCTCTTCAGCGGGGTGAGTCTGGTGGGCGGGCTGATCGGCGCCCTGCTGCTTCTGAACACCCAGGAGGCCACCTTCGAGCGGCTGATCCCCTACCTGCTGCTCGCAGCCACTGTGATCTTTGTGGCGAGCCCCTGGCTCACCCGGCTTACGCGGCGCCTCGGCGGCCAGGGCAAGGCCGGGCCTATGCGGCGCTTTGGCGTGCTGGCGCTCTACCTGCTGATCGCGATCTACGGCGGTTTCTTTGGTGCGGGCCTCGGCATCCTGCTGCTCGCAGCTCTGGCCTTGCTCGGCCAGGAGAATATCCACGAGATGAACGCGCTTAAGACGCTCCAGGCCGCGCTGGTGAACGGCGTGGCCGTGGTCGCCTTTGTGATCGCCGGGGTGGTGCAGTGGCCCATCGTCCTGCTGATGACGGCGGGCGCCATCCTTGGCGGCTACGGCGGCGCGGCCATCGCCAGGCGCATCAGCCCGCGCGCTGTGCGCTGGCTGGTGATCGTGATCAGCGTGTCGCTGACGATCTATTTCTTTGTGGCGTAGCGCGCAGCTGTCGCCTCGGCGCTTCCGTTTGCGCAAAAAGCTCGCGGGCGGCAGCGCCCGCACGATGCTACGCTGCGCGTCGGGGCTACGTCATTGTCGGCGCGGTTGCCAGAACCAGGCGGTTGAAACCGCAGCGGCAGGGCCTGCGGCCGCGCGTCGGCCTACGCGGACGCAGCACGGCGTCGGCGCAGGCCGACGCGCGGCGCGAAGCGCCCCGGTGGCGCGACTTCAGTCGCCCGCTGCCCCGCCTGGGCCGAAACGATACATCACACCCCCTGCGCGTCACCCCTGTTGCGTGGTGGCACACCCTGTGCTACACTTTCGGTGCTACGGCCTGTCAATGGGGACAGCGTTGACCCACAGCGCGCCCCTGCCCCCTGCCGTGTGCAGCGGGCGTTTTTGTTGGCTGCACCAGCTGAGGAGAGACCACCAATGGCGGTAATGAGCGAGGCACTCGTACCCGGCGCCGCTGACGCGAGTGCCGAACTGCCGACAGCGACCCTGCGCGAGATGTTCCGCTTTATGCTGCTCGCCCGCGTGCTCGACGAGCGTATGTGGCTGCTGAACCGGGCCGGCAAGGCCCCATTTGTGATCTCCTGCCAGGGCCACGAGGCCGCCCAGGTGGGCGCCGCCTTCGCCCTCGCCCGCGACAAAGATTTTACGCTGCCCTACTACCGCGGCCTCGCCACCGTGCTTGTGATGGGCATGACTCCCACCGAGGTCATGCTCAGCCTGTTCGCCCGCGCCAGCGACCCCAACTCTGGCGGGCGCCAGATGCCTGCGCACTACTCCAGTCGCCGGCTGCGCATCATCACCCAGTCGTCGCCCGTGGGCACCCAGATCGTCCACGCCGCCGGGGTGGGCCTCGCCGAGAAGATCAAAGGCGGCGACGCAGTGGTCTGGACGAGCTTCGGCGAGGGCACCACCAGCCAGGGCGACTTTCACGAGGGCATCAACCTTGCCGCAGTGCATAAGCTGCCTGTGATCTTTCAGTGCGAGAATAACGAGTACGCCATCTCGGTGCCGCAGCAGCAGCAGATGGCCATCGCCAGCGTGGCCGAGCGCGCCCCCGCCTACGGCATCCCCGGCGTCAGCGTAGATGGCACCGACCTGCTCGCCGTCTACGAGGTGACGCGCCGCGCCGTGGAGCGCGCCCGGCGCGGCGATGGCCCCACGCTGCTGGAGGCCCGCGTGGTGCGCCTCACCGCCCACAGCTCCGACGATAATGACCGCGCCTATCGCTCGCAGCGCGAGCTGACGAGCATGCGCCGCAGCGACCCTGTCGCCCGCTTCGCCGCCTTCCTCCACGAGCACGCTATCCTGAGCGAGAGCGAGGCGCAAGCGTTGCGCGCCGAGCTCGCCGCCGAGGTGGAGGCCGCCACCGTGGCCGCCGAGGCCGCCCCGCTGCCTGAGCCGGAGAGCCTGTTCGACCATGTGTATGCCTGATAATCAATGCAAAATGCAAAATGCAAAACCAGACCCGCAACGCGCTAGGTTTTTGCATTTTGCATTCAACACTATGCCTGAGATAAATCTGCTGGAGGCGATCCGCCAGGGACTCGACGAGCTGCTGGCCCAGGACGCGCGCGTCTTTGTGTTTGGCGAAGATGTGGGCAAGCTCGGCGGGGTCTTCCGTGTCACCGAGGGGCTCTTCGCTAAGTACGGCCCGCTGCGCATCATCGACGCGCCGCTCGCCGAGAGTGTGATCGTAGGGGCCTGCGTGGGCGCCGCCATGAACGGCACTCGCCCGATCGCGGAGATCCAGTTCGCCGACTTCATCGCACCGGCCTTCAACCAGCTTGTGCAGGAGGCCGCCCGCATCCATTACCGCTCTAACGGCGACTGGCGCGTGCCAATGGTGGTGCGCGCGCCCTACGGCGGCGGCATCCACGGCGCGCTCTACCACAGCCAGAGCATCGAGGCCACCTACGCCCACGTGCCCGGCCTTAAGGTGGTGGCCCCCGCCACGCCCTACGACGCCAAGGGTCTGCTCAAGTCGGCGGTGGAGGACGATAACCCGGTGCTTTTCCTGGAGCACAAGAAGACCTACCGCCTGATCAAGGGCCACGTCCCCGACCACGACTACCGCGTCCCCATCGGCCCCGCCGACATCAAGCGCCCCGGCGAAGACATAAGCGTCTACGCCTACGGCCTGATGCTCCACTACTGCCTGGAGGCCGCCCAGCTGCTGGCCGCCGAGGGCGTGAGCGTGGAGGTGGTGGATCTGCGCACGCTGCGCCCCCTGGATGTGGAGACGATCGTGGAGAGCGCTCGGCGCACTGGCAAAGCCCTGGTGGTTCACGAGGACAACCTAACGGGCGGCCTGGGCGGCGAGATCGCGGCCCTGATCGCCGAGCACGCCTTCGAGGCCCTGGACGCCCCCGTGATGCGTCTCGGCGGCCCCGATGTGCCAGCCATGCCCTTCGCCAAGCCGCTGGAGGACGCGTTCATGCCGACGCCAGCGAAGATCGCCGCCGCCATGCGCAAGCTTGCGCGATATTAGTACTGAGTGCTGAGTGCTGAGTGCTGAGACCGGAAGGCATGCATTGCTGCCGACAGGACTCAGCACTCAGCACTCAGTACTCAGTACTCTCAACTATGACAACCGAGATCACGATGCCCCAGCTGGGCGAGAGTGTCACCGAGGGCACGATCGGGCGCTGGCTGAAGCGGCCCGGCGACGCGGTGGCGAAGTATGAGGCGCTGCTGGAGGTGATCACCGACAAGGTTGACACCGAGGTGCCCGCCCCCATCGCCGGCACGCTGCTGGAGATCCTTGTCCCCGAGGGCGAGACCGTGCGCGTGGGCACCGTGATCGCGCGCCTTGGCAGCGCCGACGACGCGACGACCGACGCGCAGATCACCGCTCCTTCACCACCGTCCACCGTCCACCGTCCACCGTCTGAGGCCGCTCCACCGTCCACCGTCCACCGTCCACCGTCCAATGGCGACGTCAGCCGCAACAGCTATATGTCGCCAGTGGTGGCGCGGCTGGTGGCCGAGCATGGCCTCGATCTGGCACAGATCATCGGCACAGGCCAGGGCGACCGCGTGACCAAGCAGGATGTGCTGCGCTTTGTAGAGGCGCGCGCCGCGCAGCCCCCCGTCGCCGATCCGCCGCCTGCCGCTGCCGCCCCGCCGCCCGCAGCACACAGCACACAGTCCTCTGCATTCGCCACCGAGCCCTCAGCCCTCAGCCCTCAGCCCTTAGCCCTCAGCGCTGCTCTTCCCGACGACGCCGAACTGCTGCCGCTCTCGCCGATGCGGCGCGCGATCGCGGAGCACATGGTGCGCTCGGTACGTACCGCGCCGCATGTCACCACGGTGATGGAGGTAGACCTGAGCCGGATCATTGCGCACCGCGAGGCGAACAGGGCCGCCTTCGAGCGCCAGGGCGTGCGCCTCACCTTCACGCCCTACTTCTTCCAGGCCACGGTGGCCGGCCTCCAGCGGGCGCCCGTGCTGAACGGCAGCTTCACCGAGCAGGGCATCGTGCTGAACCGGCGCGCCCACATCGGCCTGGCCGTGGCGCTCGACGAGGGCCTGCTGGTGCCCGTGCTGCGCGACGCCGACGAGAAGAACCTGCTCGGCCTGGCGCGCGCCGTGGGCGACCTGGCAGAGCGCGCCCGCACGCGCCGTCTGCGGCCCGAGGAGACTCAGGGCGGCACTTTCACAATCACCAACCACGGTGTGAGCGGCAGCCTCTTCGCCACGCCGATCATCAACCTGCCTCAGGCCGCCATCCTCGGCATCGGCGCCATCGTCAAGCGGCCCGTCGTTGTGAGCCACGACGGCACCGACGCCATCGCCATCAAGCCGATGGCCTACCTCTCGCTCACCTTCGACCACCGCATCGCCGACGGCGCGCTCGCCGATGGCTTCCTGGCCGCCGTGAAGGCCGCCCTGGAAACATATCAGGGCTGATCAATGGCTATGAACCGGGCATGTTGTCCACAGATGACACAGATTTCCGGTCTATTTCTTTTCTGGCCGCACTCAGCACTCTGCCTGGCACTTAGCACTCAGCACTCAGCACTCAGTACTATGCTCGGTGCCCGTCGCTCGGCACCGGCGTAAAGATCGCGCCGCTCTTTACGTCGCCGAAGGTGCGGCAGCGCGCGGCGCCCCAGCGCTGGCCGTAGAGCGCGATGTAGGCGCAGGTTAGGGCGTCCACCTGGTCCTCGTAGCGCTTGAGCGCCCCGCCACGCAGGCCAGCCACATCGAGCGCGAGCAGCGCCTCGTGTCCGCGCAGCGGCGGGTCGGCATTGGCAAGGCCAAGCAGGTAGGTCTGGTAGCGCTGCCACTCCGTCAGGCGTAGCGCGTGGGGGCGGCCCTGGCGCACCTTGTACTTCAGCGTGCGCGCCAGCCCGAAGAGCGCCACCATCGCCGGGTGCGGGAAGACCTCCGTGATCAGGCGGCCGCTCGCCCCGGCATCCAGGCCAGCGACATACTGGAAGCCCAGCTGCTCTAGCCGGGCCACAAGCAGCTCGCCGCGCACGCCGTCGCCGCGATCAAGCAGGCGCCGGTTGGCCGGGTGGGCGCCCGCCTGGTAGCGCTGAAACAGCGCCGCGAGCTCGGCCTCGGCGGGGCGCCTGCCCGTGAGGTTGGGCACGCGCAGCGGCGCGTCCACCGCCACCAGGGCCGGGCCATCCCCCGCCTGCCGCTCCACATAGGCCACGATCGCGTCCAGATCGCCCAGTAGCTCGGGCTGCTCGTGCAGCGTGGCGCCCTCGGCGTTGCCGCGCAGCGTGGCCGCGCCGCTGAGATTTCGCGCCGACCAGGCCAGATCCAGGCCGATGTAGCTGGCCGTTGGGCCGGTGCCTTGCGTTGGGGTGCCTTTTTTGAACTACCGCGGCGGCTTGCGGGCTAGGTACACATCCTGCCAGGGCGTCCCTCGTGAGGCACGCCGAAAATACTCCACGAGCTCGAAGTCCTGCAACAACTCGTCGCGCACATGCTCGTGAGGGTTAAACGACGCATACGCGTTTGTGCCTACAATCGTGGGGCCTAACGCGGGGCCGATTGGTCGCCCGTGCTTGTATTCCTCCTGATACTCTTTAGGCAGTCTCGGCAAATAGTAATCGCCGTGAACCGTGAAAAGTATATACCCGTTTGGCTTCAACACGCGCAGAAAATCCTGCATCCACGTATGTTGCAGCTTAATATCCCAGTGTGTAAAGGTGGATAGCGCGTAGACGAAATCAAAGTAGTTATCAGAATAGGGGAGCGGTGGCTCCAGGCTGTTTTGTGCTATCTTAGCAAATGGCAGGAGGCGGCTGGCCCAAGCTACTAGCTCTGGATTGTAGTCGGTTCCGTGGAGCTCAATCGAGCGCGCCAGGCTTTTCCAATGGCGTAGCACTCTGCCGCTGCCGCACCCAAAATCAAGCACTGTCCGAAACTGGCGAAGCGGCACATAACTTTTTTCAAGGGTCTCTAGAATCGTCTCTGTAGCTCTGCGCCCGCCTGCTACGTAATACTCCGCCTCGTGATTGCCTTGCACCATTGCCATCAGCTTTGTGGGCGGGAGCGGCGAGCGCTTCAGGGCCTCTCTCCAGTATGCAAGCTTATTGTAAAACCGCAGCTCCAGAGCGATGTCCTGGTTTTTTGGCAAGATCCTGGACAACAGGCGAAAAACAGGACCAGTCGACGCCTCTTTGTAGGTCATAGTAGCGCTCCATAGTGCAGCTCCCGCATGCGATGCTACCGATCAAGGATCATGTGCGCGGGGCTCTGGCTATCCACGACTGGGTCGTCGCCGGGCACAAGGTGCACATAGCTGCCGTCGCTCTGGAGCACGTGGGCCCGCACGTTATCGGCGAGGTAGGCGCCCAGCAGCGTCTCGCGCACATAGGTCAGCAGCGCGGGGTCCTCGATGGGGAACAGCTCCTCGACGCGCCGGTCCAGGTTGCGCTCCATCAGGTCGGCGCTGCCGGCATAGAGCGCGGGCTGGCCGCCGTTGTGGAAGTAGTAGATGCGGTGGTGCTCCAGGAATGGCCCCACCACGCTGCGCACCGTGATCGTCTCGCTGAGGCCGGGCACGCCGGGGCGCAGGCTGCACATGCCGCGCACCAGCAGATCCACCCGCACGCCAGCCTGCGAGGCCCGGTAGAGCGCGTCGATCATGGCCTTGTCGACCAGGGCGTTCATCTTGAAGATCACATGGCCGTCGCCGTCGCTCAGCTGGCGCTCGATCTCGCGCTCGAGTAGCTCCAGCAGGCGGGCGCGCAGCGTGACGGGGGCAACCAGCAGCTTGCGGTAGGTCTCCTGGCGGCTGTACGCCGTAAGGAAGTTAAACAGGTCCACCACATCGGCGGTGATCTCGGGGTCGGCTGTGAGTATGCCAAGATCAGTGTAAAGCCGCGCGGTAGAGGCGTTGTAGTTGCCGGTGCCGAGGTGGGCGTAGCAGCGGATGCCCTCCTGCTCCTGGCGCACCACCAGAGCCAGCTTGGCGTGAACCTTGAGCCCAAGCAGGCCGTAGACGACATGCACGCCCGCGCGCTCCATCTGCCTGGCCCAGATAATATTATTTTCCTCGTCGAAGCGAGCCTTCAGCTCCACCACCGCCGTCACCTGCTTGCCCTCCTCACGGGCGTGCATCAGCCAGGTGACAATCGGCGAGTTGCTGCCGGCGCGGTAGAGCGTCTGCTTGATCGCGAGCACCTGCGGATCTTCGGCGGCGGCCTGGATGAAGTCGACCACCGAGGAGAAGGAGTGGTAGGGGTGATGGAGCAGCACGTCGCCCTGGCGGATCACGTCGAAAATGTTTGCGCCGCCGCGCAGCGCTGCGGGCGTGACCGGCACATGCGGCGGATCTTTGAGGTCGGGGCGATCCAGGCGCATCAGGCCCATCATGTCGGAGAGCCCGAGCGGCCCGCGCACGGTGTAGAGGTCGGCGGCGCTGATCTTGAGGTTGGTAAGCAGCAGGCCGGCGATACGCTCGGGCATGCCGACATCCACGGTGAGCCGCACCACCTCGCCGAAGCGGCGCTGGCGCACACCCTCCTCGATCGTCTCCAGCAGATCGTCGGCCTCGTCCTCCTCGATCTCCATGTCGGCGTTGCGGGTGACGCGAAAGGGGTGGCTCTCCACCACCTCTACGCCAGGGAAGAGCGTGTGCAGATGGGCCGCGATCACGTGCTCCAGCCAGACAAAGCAGGCCTGGCGGCCGCTCGGCAGGTCTACAGGCAGCTCGCACAGATCGGGGGGCAGCGGCACCAGGCGCGGCAGCACCTCGGGCACCTTCACGCGGGCGAAGAGCTCGCCCTTCTCACGATCCTGGATGACCACAGCGAGGTTCAGGCTGAGGTTCGAGATAAAGGGGAAGGGGCGGCTGCTATCGAAGGCCAGAGGCGTGAGCACTGGGAAGATCTGGCGCTTGAAGTAATCCGTCACCCACTCGCGCTGGCGCTTGTTCAGCTCGCGGAAGGTATAGAGATGAATGCCCTGGGCGCGCAGGTTTGGGAGAAGATCGTTCAGCAGCAGGTCGCGCTCCTGCTCGATCACCGGGAGCACGGCGCGGCGCACGGCGGCGAGCTGCTCGGTGGGAGTGCGGCCGTCGGGCGACTCCTTCTGCACGCCGGCGGTGATCTGTTGCTTGATGCCGCTGACGCGGATCATGAAGAACTCGTCGAGGTTCGCGGCGAAGATCGCGAGGAACTTGACGCGCTCCAGCAGCGGGGCGCTCGGATTGCGGGCCTCGTTGAACACGCGCCAGTTAAACTCGATCCAGCTCAGCTCGCGATTAAAATAGAGCGGCTCAGCCGGCGCCGACAGCTCGGCTGTGCCAGACAACTTCTGGTCCTGCACTGTCATGGGGTGCTGCTCTCTGTGACAAATTTGTTATCCGACGGTGCTAGGAAGTATAGCAAGCCTGAGCAGTACCCGCAAGCTACTCCTCCCAGAACTGCTTCACCCAGCCGCGCCGCGACAGGTCGGCGCGCAGCTCGAGCATGGCCGTGTACGTCGGCAGCACGTAGAGCGTCGCGCCGGGCGGCAGCGCTGCCAGCGCCACATCCACCGCATTGCCCAAATCGGGCTCCACCGTGATCGCGGCCTCGGGCACGCCGGCGTACTTCAGCCGCACCGCCATGTCATCGGCCCTGGTGCCGCTTACCACCGCGCCCGCAAGCTGGCCCGCCAGCGGCTCGAAATCGGCGTCCCAGAGCCAGGAGACATCGGTGCCATCGGCGAACTTGTCATTGATGGCGATCAGCATATGTAGGGCTGGTGCCTGAGAGTCGGCGGCTGGCGGCGCTGCGGCGCCCACAAGCATACGCACCGTCTCGCTGGCGCCCACCGGGTTCTTGATCAGGGCGATCAGCATGGGCGGGCCGTCGGGGCCGGCGCTCACGCGCTCGATGCGCCCGAAGGCGGCGCTGAAGCGCTCCAGGGCGCTGCGCGTGGCGCTCGCGGGCACGCCCAGGGCCAAGGCCGCCGCCACAGCAGCGGTGGCATTTGCGGCGTTGTAGAGCCCAGGGAGCGGCAGGTCTACCTCGATGGCGCCGCCGGGGTAGAGCAGGTAGAGGCGGCTGCCCGTGGTGCCCTGAAGCTCTAGCCGGGCCAGGCGCACCTCCGGCCTGGGGCGGCTATGCCCGCAGCTGGGGCAGCGGTAGTGGCCAATATGGGCGTAGAAGGCCAGGCTAAAGACATAGCGGCTGCCGCAGCGGCGGCAGAACTGCGAGTCGGCGATGTGGCTGGCGGCGCCCGTGGCGTGGCGCCCGTCGTCGAGGCCGTAGTAGGACACACTGGCGCGCAGGTTGGTGCCCAGATCGGCTACGGCGGGGTCGTCGGCGTTAAGCAGCACATGGGACTCTGGGGGCAGCTCGGCCAGGGCTGCGCGCCAGGCCGCCGCGATCGTATCCACCTCGCCGTAGCGGTCGAGCTGGTCGCGGAACAGGTTGTGGATCACCACCAGGCGTGGGCGCAGCTCGGCGAGGGCCTGGGGCACAGCGGCCTCGTCGGTCTCGAACAGGCCGATCGTGGCGCGCGGGCGGCCGCGCCAGTCGGCGTTCTTCACGGCGGTGGCGGTGAGGCCGGCGATCAGGTTGGCGCCGGCGCGGTTGTGCAGCACGCGCTCGCCGTTGGCCGTTAGGATGTCGGCAAGCATGCGGCTTGTGGTGGTCTTGCCGTTGGTGCCGGTGAGCAGGATAGCGCCGTGGGGCAGGGCCGCGCTCAGCTCGCGCAGCACGTTGGGGGCGAGCCGCCGCGCCACGCTGCCTGGCATGGTGGTGCCGCCGCCCAGGCGCAGCCGTCGCGAGATCCCGCCGACAACTTTGCCCGCTGCCACGGCCAGTGGGGTAAGTGGGGACATGGGGCGCATTATACCAGCCATTGCGGAGGCGCTGGCGCTCGGCGGCGCAGGTGGCGCTATAATAGAGCTGTTCAAAGGGAAGACCCATGCTCGCTGGCCTCACCCGCCGCTTCTCAACCATCCGCTGGAAGCTCACAGGCGCCTTTTTGGCCGTCTCGCTGCTGCTTGCGCTCACGATGATCGTCGTCTTTGTGGCGGCGGTGCTCTACATCCTCAACGCCCCGCTCATCCCCAACGCCACCGCCGAGTCGGCCCGCGACCTCTCCAAGGTGATTGCGACCGAGCTGGCCGACCCGAACGGCGACCTCGACAAGCTGATCGACCAGCTGCGCCGCCTCAATGCACCGCCTGGCGTTGGCAGCCCGCCGCAGGCTACGGACGCGCAAGCTCGGCCGAGCCTTGATGCAGAGGTGAGCGTGGCGACCCAGGACGATGAGGTGCTAGTGGTGCTGCTCGACACCCAGGGCCGGGTGATTACCAGCACGCACCCGCTTGAGTATCCTGCCGGCCTGAGCCTTGGCCTGGTTGAGCCCGCGCCCGCCAACGAGCTGCTGCTGCGTGCCCTAAGCGGCATCACCGATACGCAGCGGCTCTCCGCCTGGAGCCGCCCCGACCACCAGCCCATCGCTGTTGCCCCTGTCTTTACGCCCGAAGGCACCCCGCGCGGCGCCCTCTACATGCGCCTGGTGAACTTTCCTGCCGTCGGGATTCTGCTCGCCAACCTTACGCCCTTTCTGGTGAGCTTCACGCTGCCGTGGCTGGCGGTGAGCGGCGGCTTCGGCATGATCTACTCGTGGCTCGTGGGGCGCGGCTTCGCAAAGCGCATCGGCCGCCTCACCGAGGCCAGCATCGATCTGGCCGATGGCGATCTCAGCCGCCGCATCGAGGACCCCTCGCGTGACGAGCTCGGCCAGCTTGGGCGCCAGTTCAACGCAATGGCCGACCAGCTCTCGGAGAGCCTGCGCTCCTTGCGCCTGCTTGCCGACAAGAATGCCCAGTTGGTTGAGCAGGCCGTGCAGCTCGCCGCCGTGGAGGAGCGCAACCGGCTCGCCCGCGAGCTGCACGACAGCGTGAGCCAGGAGCTCTTTAGCCTGACCATGCTCGCCGCCGCCGCCCGCCGCACTATCGACACGCGGCCCGAGCTGAGCGTCGCCCGCCTGCACGAGATTGAGGACTCTGCGCGGCGGGCCATGGAAGAGACCCGCAGCCTGATCTTTGCCCTGCGCCCCGCCGCCCTCGACGGCCGCGGCCTGGCGCCGGCCTTGCGCGATCTGCTCGACGCCCTGCGCGAGCGCCAGGGCCTCAGCGTGCAGCTGCGCATCTCCGGCGAGCGCCGCGTGCCGCTTGAGCACGAGCAGGCGCTCTTCCGCATTGTCCAAGAGGCGCTCGCCAATGTGGCCCGCCATAGCGGTGTGCGCGAGGCCGAGGTGGAGCTGAGCTACGCCGACGAGACGGTCGCACTCAGCGTGCGCGACGATGGGCGCGGCTTCGACGCTGGTGTCGCCCGCAATCCGCGCGCGATTGGCCTGCACAGCATGGCCGAGCGGGCCGAGGCGCTCGGCGGCAACTTCGCGATCCACAGCGCGCCCGGCCAGGGCACGCATATCGCTGTAACCATCCCCGTCGCTGAGGCGATCACCAGGCTGATCTGATACCAGGGAACGAGCCATGAGCAGCGAGACAATTCGCGTGATGCTGATCGACGACCATCATATTGTGCGCAAGGGCCTGGGCGCCTACCTCTCCACCTACCCCGAGATCGAGCTGGTAGGCGAGGCCGGCGGCGGCGCCGAGGGTGTGGCCCTGGCCGCAAAGCTCCTGCCCGATGTGGTGCTGATGGATCTCGTGATGCCCGAGATGGACGGCATCGAGGCCACCCGCCAGGTTAAGGCGGTGTCGCCCACCACCCAGGTGATCGTGCTTACCAGCTACAGCGAGGACGAGCGGATCTTCCCGGCGATCAAGGCTGGTGCGCTCTCCTACCTGATGAAAGACATCGGACCCGACGATCTGGTGCGCGCCATCCGCGCCGCGCGCCGGGGCGAGGCCAGCCTGCACTCTAGCGTGGCCGCCCGCCTGATGAGCGAGCTAACCGGAGCACGCAGCTCGCCCCTCGCCCTGCTCACCGAGCGCGAGAAGGAGGTGCTCGCCTGCATCGCCCGCGGCATGAGCAACGCCGAGATCGCCGAGCACCTGATCATCGGCGAGCGCACGGTGAAGACCCACGTCTCTAACATCCTCTCCAAGCTGCACCTCCAAGATCGCACTCAGGCCGCCCTGCTGGCCCTGCGCGAGCGCCTGGTGCCCCTGGACGAGACCGACCGCAGGCAGGGGTAGCTCATCTATTGTGTCCACAGATGACACAGATTTTCGCGCAATAGCAGTGGTCCGAGCGCCTGACGTGCATATTCGCTGTGCGGGAATAGGCCGTCAATCTGTGTCATCTGTGGACAAGCTCGGCCTTGCGCCTGCCGCCTACCTGTGGCACCATGAGAACATATGCGCGACGATGACCACAGCCTGGAGCGCCTTGCGCGCCTGATCGAAGCCGGCCTCGGCGAGCGACTCGGCCGCCGCGAGCTGATCCGCCGTGGCCTGGCGCTCGGCCTCGCCATGCCCGCCATCGGCGCCGCCCTGGCCGCCTGCGGCGTCGAGCCCCCCACGCGCAGCGAAGCCGTGGTAGGCCGCATCTCGCCCTGGCAGCCAACGCCCTCGGCTAACGTGCCCAGGGTCACCCCGTCGCCCCCGCCACTCAGCGGCAGCTTCCAGCCCGCCAAGGCCCCTACTCAGCCCGTCGCTGCACAGCCGCCCACCCTAGCACCAACGCGGGCGCCCACAGCTGCGCCAACCGCAAGCCCCGGCACGCGCTTCGCGGTGATCGGCGACTACGGCATGGAGGGCGAGCCAATGGCGGCGGTGGCGGCCCTGGTCGCCTCGTGGGCGCCCGACTTTGTCGTCACCACGGGCGACAACAACTACCCCGACGGCAGCGCCGAGACGATCGACCGCAATATCGGCCAGGGCTACAGCCAGTTTATTGGGCCGTACCGGGGCGCCTTCGGCCAGGGCGCTAGCGAGAACCGCTTCTGGCCCGTGCTCGGCAACCACGATTGGGTGGTGGGCTACCCCGAGCCCTACCTGAGCTACTTCAGCCTACCGGGCAACGGGCGCTACTACAGCCTGGTGCGCGGGCCGGTGCAGCTCTTTGCCATCGACAGCATGCCCGGCGAGCCCGACGGCTGGACGATCGACTCAGTCCAGGCGCGCTGGCTCCAGGCCGAGCTGGCCGCCTCCACCGCCCGCTGGAAGCTCGTCGCCTTCCACCACCCGCCCTACTCCTCAGGCCACCACGGCTCGTCGGACTGGATGCGCTGGCCCTTCGCCGAGTGGGGCGCCCAGCTTGTGCTGAGCGGCCACGACCACACCTACGAGCGCATTCAGCGCGACGGCATCACCTACGTTGTGAACGGCCTCGGCGGCGCCGCCCGCTACGCTCGCGGCTTCAACGGCCTGGAGGGCAGCCAGATCTTCTTCAACGCCGAGCACGGCGCCATGCTCGTGGAGGCCGACAGCGCCAGCCTCCACGTTCGCTTCGTCACCCGCAGCGAGCAGCTGATCGACGAGTTCTCGCTGTAGCGTTACAGGCTTGGCACGCTCTCGCCCTCGGCCAGCTGCTCGTAGCCTACCCCGGTAAGATCGCGTGAGGCCTGCCAGAGCCGCTGGCCCACCGCCTGATCGTAGGCCTGCTTGCTCGCCTTCGCCTTGCCAGGGGCGCCGCGCATGCCTAGCAGCCCCAGCGGGCCAATATAATCGCAGCCATTCACGTCGGGCGCCGTGGCCGCGTAAAGCGTTGGCAGCGCGCCCATGGCCGCGCTCTGCGCGAAGATACTGTTTCCAACCTGGGTGAGCAGCTCGCCCATGCGCGAGCCCTCCATGCGCGAGCCGGCCGACTGGAGGTTCGTCGCCGCGTAGCCGGGGTGACAGCTGGCCACAAGCGTGTCGGCGCCCGCCGCCGTGAGGCGCCGCTGAAGCTCGTTGGCGAAGAGAATGTTGGCGAGCTTGCTCTGGCCGTACGCACCCCAGCGGCTATACGACTGCGCGCCGTCCAGGTTTGCAAAGTCGATCTTGCCGAAAGAGTGCGCGCTGCTGCTCACCACCACCACCCGCGCTCCCGGCGCCGCCAGGATCGCCGGCAGCAGCAGCCCGGTGAGGGCGAAGTGGCCCAGATGATTCGTGCCGAACTGCATCTCGAAGCCGTCGGCGGTGCGCCCATAGGGCAGCGCCATCACGCCAGCATTGTTGATCAGCAGCGGCAGCTGCTCGAAGCGCTGAAGCAACGCCTGCGCAAACTGGCGCACGCTCGCCAGGCTGCTGAGATCCAGCGCCATCACCTCGACCACTGCCCCAGGGTGGGCGCGCTTGATCGCCGCCATTGCCGTCTGACCCTTCTCGGCGCTGCGCACCGCGAGGACGACGTGCGCCCCCTTGCCCGCCAGGGCCAGGGCCGCCTCGTAGCCGATCCCGCTGTTGCTGCCTGTGATTACCGCCAGCTTGCCGCGCTGGTCTGGGATCTGATTGATCGTCCATTCGTTCGCTGTCATGTTTGGTTTCCTTAGCTTTTGCTTGACGGGCTAGCATTGTGGCTCTAAGATCGAGGCTGCTGCCGCGAAGCGTGAGGATCAAGCCTTGAACGTTGTCTCGACGCGCCACGGGCCGATGCGCTACCTGGAAGCTGGCGCAGGTGCGCCCCTGCTCCTACTGCATGGTAACACCTACAGCGCCACTACACAGGAGCGGCTGGCCGCGCGTTTTGCGGACGAGCACCGCGTGATCAGCGTGGATCTGCTGGGCCACGGTAAGTCGGCCCACCCCGATGATCTGTTCAGCACGCGCTACTTCGCCATGCAGGGCGAGGCGCTGGCCGATCTGCTCGCCGCCCTTTTTGATCAGCCCGTGCCTCTGTTCGGGATGAGCGCCGGCGGCATCACTGCGCTCAACGCGATCTGCGAGCGCCCTGAGCGCGTGGCAGCCCTGATCCTCGACGGGGTCTTTCGCCAGGTGACGACCGCCACAGTGGACGCTCATCACAAGAGCACCGCCGCGATGTCGCCCACGTGGCATCGCTACATGGCCGGCCAGCACGGCGAGCAGTGGTGGCCCATCCTGAACGCCGGAGTAGAGCGCGCCGTGGAGCTGATGGCCGCCGCAAGCACGGTGGTGACGCCATGCCTGGACGCAATCAGCGTGCCAACACTCGTGTTTCAGGGCGGCAACGACCCGTTTGTGCCCGACGCGCAGGCCCAGCTCGTGGTCGCCGGGATCAAGGGGGCGCGCATGGTCTACGAGCCCGAGGCGGGCCACCTGATCGCCTGGCGCAACCCCGACGTCTTCCGCGAGCGCGTGCGCCGCTTCCTGCACGAGCAAGGGCTGGCATAGCCAACGCAGAACGTAGAAGGCAGAACACAAACCGGGTGACTGGGTGACCGGGTGACCGGGTGACCGGGTGACTGGGTGACTGGGTGACTGGGTGACTGGGTGACACCTATCGGTGCCGTTAGGTGTCACCCGGTCAAGCGAGCAATACGAGCGACAATCACCCGGCCACGCGAGCGTAGCGAGCGACTGTCACCTTGTCACCTTGTCACCGTCTCACGCGCAGGGCCGCCTCAGCGATGCCCTGGGGTGTGAGCCCGAAGTGGTCGTAGATCTGCTGGAAGGGCGCCGAGGTGCCGAAGCGATCCACGCCCACCACGGCGCCCTGCGTGCCAACGTAGCGCTCCCAGCCAAGGCTGCGCCCCGCCTCCACCGCCACCCGCGCGGTGAGCGTCGGCGGCAGCACGCTCGCGCGGTACGCCGCGTCCTGGGCCTCGAACAGCTCCCAGCACGGCATGCTCACCACCCGCGCCGCCACCCCCTGCGCGGCCAGCAGATCTGCGGCGGCCAGGGCCAGCTGAAGCTCCGAGCCCGTGGCCAGCAGCGCCACCTGGGCGCCCTCCGCCTCGCGCAGCACGTAGGCGCCACGCAGCGTGCCCTCCGCCGCGCCAAGGCCGGCCCGATCAAGTGTGGCAACGTTCTGGCGCGAGAGTACAAGGGCCGTCGGGCCGTCGCGGCGCTCCAGGGCAGCGCGCCAGGCCATCGCAACCTCGTTGGCGTCGCCGGGGCGGAAGACATGCAGGTTCGGGATGAGGCGTAGCGCCATCACGTGCTCCACCGGCTGGTGGGTTGGCCCGTCCTCGCCGAGGCCGATGCTGTCGTGGGTGAAGACGTAGATCACCTGGATGCGCATCAGGGCGGCCAGGCGGATGGCTGGGCGCATATAGTCGCTAAAAACCAGGAATGTGCCGCCGTAGGGGATGATGCCGCCGTGCAGGGCCATGCCGCTGAGCGCCGCGCCCATGGCGTGCTCGCGCACCCCAAAGTAGAGGTTGCGCCCGCTGAAGTCGGCCGCGCTGATCGTTGCGGCGCCCTTGATGAGCGTATTATTGGAGCCCGCGAGATCGGCGGAGCCGCCCAGGAGGCTTGGCACCGCTGCCGCCAGGGCGTTCAGGGCCTCGCCCGAGGCCACGCGGGTGCCCTTCGCCTTGGGGTCGGCGGCGAAAGGCGGCAGCGCCACGGCCCAATCCTCGGGCAGCGCCTTCGCCTGCATCTGCTCCCAGCGGGCGGCGAGCTCGGGGTGGCCGGCCTTGTAGCGCGCCAGCATAGCCGCCCACTCGTGCTGCCGCGTTTCGCCCACCTCCTGGGCCAGCTGCATATGCTCGTACACCTCGCCTGGCACGTAGAAGGTCGGCTCGGTGGGCCAGCCAAGGGCCTGCTTGGTGAGCGCCACCTCCTCGACGCCCAGGGGCTCGCCGTGGGCCTTCGAGCTACCTGCCTTATTCGGACTACCGAAGCCAATCGTGGTGCGCGCAATAATAAGCGAGGGCCGCTCCGTCTCGGCCTTCGCCTCTGCCAGGGCGTGGGCCACCTCGGGCATGCTGTGGCCATCTGCGCGGAGCACATGCCAGCCGTAAGCCTCGAAGCGCTGGCTCACGTCCTCGGAGAACGAGAGATCCAGCTTGCCATCTAGCGAGATCTGGTTCGAGTCGTAGAGCAGGATCAGCTTGCCGAGCTTCAGGTGGCCGGCCAGGCTGGACGTCTCGTGCGAGATACCCTCCATCAAGTCGCCGTCGGAGCAGATCACGTAGGTGTAGTGATCCACAATGTTCAAGCCGGGGCGGTTGAACTGGGTTGCGAGCCAGCGCTCGGCGATGGCCATGCCCACTGCCGTTGCCATGCCCTGGCCGAGGGGGCCAGTGGTGGTCTCGACGCCAGGCGTCATGAAGTTCTCGGGGTGGCCGGGTGTTTTGCTCTCCCACTGGCGGAAATGCTTCAGATCGTCGATGCTCAGGTCGTAGCCGGTAAGATGCAGCAGGGCGTAGAGCAGCATCGAGCCGTGGCCCGCCGAGAGCACAAAACGGTCGCGGTCGGGCCAGTGCGGGTCGCCGGGGTTATGCTTAAGAAAGCGCGTCCAGAGCACATAGGCCGCGTCGGCCATGCCGAGCGGAAGGCCAGGGTGGCCGCTGTTCGCCTGCTGCACGCCATCGATAGCTAGGGCGCGGATCGCGTTGGCGCTCAGTCGATCAATCTCGACCTGGCCCAGCTTCGCCGCCGTATGGTCACTCATGCGATTCTCTCCTCATCTGCTGCGATTGCCGCCGTGATTATAGCACTGCGTGTGCCGCACTGGCACGCGCCAGGTGTCTCAGCGAACGGCGTGCGCGACTTTTATGCTACACTACAGTCTGTTCAGATTCTCACGAACTCTACTGATATAAGGAGGTACGACATGAGTTGGAAAGGCTCCGGCAGCTTTCGCGGTGCTGGCCCGCGCGGCAGCGAATCGCGCACTGGTGGGGACGGCCCCCAGTCGCTCTGGGAGGGTGGCAGCGCGGGCGGCCCGCCGCTGCTCCCGCTGATCATCGCCACCTGTGTGATCGGCGTGGTCGCCCTGGTTCTCGCCATCGCCCTAAGCGGGCTGAGCAGAACGGCGAGCGCCCCGGCGGCGCAGCCCACAGCAGCAACCCAGCCCACGGCGGCCCCGGCGGCGCAGGCCACGGCGGCCCCGGCGGCAGGCGCGGCCGCCATCCCCACCGAGGCGGTCGGCCCAGCGCTGGCCACAGGCAGCGGCGAGGCGACGAGTATCGGCTCCGACGGCGAGCTACTGGCCTTTGATCAGACCAGCCTCAGCGTGCCCAGCGGCGTGGTAACCCTCAGCTTCGTCAACAACTCGTCCGCCGTGCAGCACAACTGGGTGCTCGTGGAAGGCGACGCCACCGTGGCTGCGGCGGTGAACGACGCCGCGCAGCAGCAGTCCAGCGCAGCCCGCAACGCCGCCGCAGCAGTGCCCCTCGGCGACACGCCCGGCCTGCTCGTCGGCACGCCCATGGTCGACCCAGGTGCGAGCTACAGCGTCACCTTCGAGACGCCCGGCCCCGGCACCTACATCTACATCTGCACCTTCCCTGGTCACTACATAGCAGGCATGGTGGGCGAGCTGGTGGTGAACTAGGCGACCCGTCTGGACTACGAAGAGCGCCTGGAGCACGAAGAACGCCTGGACCACGAAGAACGCGAAAGGGTACGAAAAACGCGAAGCCGGACGATATTGTCCAGCTTCGCGTTTTCGCGTTCGCGTCCTTCGCAGCCCTTCGCGCCCTTCGTGCTCCAAACGCCCTTCGCGCTCCAAACCTGTGCGCGCCCTTCGCGCTCCAAACGCCCTACACGCGGATCAGCTGCCCCCGCTCGCGCAGCGGGGTGCGTCGCCGCAGGTAGTTGCGGGCCTGGGCAGCGATGATGTCGCCTGTCATGCGCATCTGCGTGCCCCAGGGTGCGGGGGCCATCTGCTTGTGCATGTAGCTGTCGAAGGTGAGCCGCTGCACATCGCCGTTGCGGCACATCTCGGTGAAGACCTCCATCTGCCGCTCGTTGCCGTAGCCCCACCACTGAAGAAAGCGCAGGAAGCCGTACATCGTGCCGTACTGACGCCACCACTGGCGCTCGTAGGCCCGCAGATTCGCGGCGCTCGGCGCGTCCAGGTGGCGCGCCAGGGTCTGCGCGGCAAGCTCGCCGCTCTTCATGGCCCAGTAGATGCCCTCGCCCGAGGTATGAGCCACCAGGCCGGCCGCGTCGCCGATCAGCATCGCCCGGTCGAAGGCCATGCGCTTGCGCGGCTCCATCGGCAGCGCGTGGGCCTCGCGCAGCAGCAGCTTCCCGCCGTCCAGGGCGGGGCCGAGCCGCAGCTTGAGGTTCGCGAGCAGCGTCTTCACCTTGTTGGAGTGGCCGGGGCCCGTGCCGACGCCCACGGCGATATGGTCGCGCTTGGGGAAGGCCCATGCGTACAGGTCGGGGCTCACCTCCTGGCCGAGGTAGAGATCGGCGGTGGCCTCCCAGCGCGCCATCTGGCTCTCGGGCAGGGCGATGCGCTCCTGGATGGCCACGGCGCGCCGCAGGTTTGGCAGGCCGAGGAAGCGCGCGGTGGGCGAGTAGGCGCCATCGGCGGCGATCACAGCGTCTGCGCTGATCGTCTGCTCGACGCCATCGGCCACACGGCGATAGGTGGCCGTCACAGCCTGCTGCTCCACCTTCAGGCCGGTGAGCTGGGCGTGGATCAGCTCGGCGCCACGCTCCTGGGCGCGCGTGCGCAGATAGCCATCGAAGACCTCGCGGCGCACCATCGCCACGTAGTCGTCATCGGTGGGCACCGTGCCAGCCACCTCAATGCGCGTCTCCTGGCCGGAGGGCGAGACGACAAGGCAGTGCAGCACCTTGCGGTCGATCAAGCTGGTCGGAAGATCAAACTCGGTGAACGCGGCCGGCGGCACGGCGCCGCCGCACGGCTTCGCCTTCACCAGCTCACGCTCGATCAGCACCGTCTCCACCCCGAGGCCGCGCAACGTAATCGCGGCAATCGCCCCGCCGACGGAAGCCCCTATGATGAGAACTCGCTGCGTCATAACGCCTTTCTGACAATGTGGCCGAGTGACCGGGTGACAAGATGACTGGGTGACTGGGTGACTGGGTGACTGGGTGACTGGGTGACTGGGTGACTGGGTGACCGGGTGACACCTGTCGGCGAAGATGGACGGCCAACAGCAAACCTATGATCTGCTGATAACTTTGCGTATGCCGTTAGGTGTCACCTGGTCACCCGGTCAGCGCAAGCGAAGCGAGCGCACGTCACCGTGTCACCCGGCAAGCCCAATCGCCGCCGCCAGCATGCCCCAGACGAAGAGCATGATCGCGGTGGCGTTGAAGAAGACCTCGTTATGCTCGGGGTCGCGGATGAAGCGCACGTTGGGCACGCTCTGAGCGACCAGCAGCAGTAGCACCACGCCCGCCGCGATGAAGTGGCCCCACAGCAGCAGCAGCGCGATCACAGCGAGCTGGGCGACGCCCATGATGATCACCACCAGGCGCGCCGCGACAACCTTGCCGTACTGCACCGGGATCGAGCGGATGCCCATCAGCGTATCGCCTGCCATGCTCTTAAAGTCGTTCACGGTCATAATCCCGTGGGCGCCAAACGAGTAGAGCAGCGCCACAGCCGCGCTCTGGCCGGTAAGCTGCCCAAACGCCACGTGGCCGGCCATCCAGGCGAGACCCTCGTAAGAGATGCCCACAAGGGCGTTTCCAAACCAGCCGTTGCGCTTGGCACGAACGGGCTTCAGGCTGTAGGCCAGGGCGCAGATCAGGCCGAGGCCCACAAACAGCGCCACCTTGCCGCCCAGGAAGATCGCCACGAGCGTACCCATCCAGGTGAGCATCACGGTGAGGACGTAGACGTGGCGCAGGCTCACCTTGCCGGAGGGGATCAGCCGCTGCGGCTCATTGATCGCGTCCACGTCGCGGTCGCAGTAGTCGTTTACCACCTGCGAGAGGCCCGTAAGCAGGGGGCCGGCCATCAGCAGGCCCAACGCAAGGCGCCCCAGGGGCTGCACATCCCAGCTGAGGCCGCCGCTGGCGATAGCGCCGCAGAGAAAAGCCCATGCGGGGGCGAACCATGTCACGGGCTTCATCAGGATGATCGAGCGTGTGAGCGTGCCGCGCAGGCCGTCGGCGGGCAGTGTCACAGCTCCAACAGCGGGCGAGGGAGGGACTGCAAGCGGGCCTTTGCCGATCTCGCTCATATAAGGGCTCACTTCATTCCGCAGACAGGAACGCTATCCACAGACCACACGAGCAGGGGCCGGAAATCTGTGTCATCTGTGGATAAAAATGCTTGACCTAGCTGCTTACGGCGTGCCGCGCAGCACTGGCGGCAGCGTCACAATGCCCGCCTCGCCGTCAGGGATGTTCATAAGCGCGGCGCGTGGTATGATTTGGCCTCCGTGGCAGGTGTAGCAGCCGGGCACATTGTAGGTCTGGCCGCCCAGCGTCTGGTACGAGAAGCGCGTGGCCCCGCCCTCCAACTCTGTAGGCACGCCAGCTTTGGGCAGCGAGCCGTAGTTGAGCCAGTTGTCCTGCAACCAGGTCGTAAGCTGCATCATGCGCAGGGTCTTGAGCTTGTTGTAGCCATAGGCCTGGTTCGCCAGATTGCCTGCCGGCGTCATCTCGAAGGCGACAAAGTTACGCGAGTTGTGGCAGTAGGTGCAGCCAACGCCTAGCGACCACGACTGGTAGTTCATCACGTTCTGATTGATCGTCACCTGGTCTTGGGTGCGCCCGCCATCCAGCGTGAGGGCCAGCGAGCCGCGCCCGCTCTCAGGGACAGCCGGGTCGAAGGGCTTCCAGATCTGATAGTTATAGATATAGTAGAGCACCGCGTCTTGCAGGCCGATCTCGTTGCGCAGCTCCTCGGGCTTCTGCGCCGGGTCGAGGATAGGCTTGCCCGCCTCGTCCAGTGGCTCGACAATAACCGGGATATTGGGGACGCTCTTGACGAACTGCTCGCCGAAGCTCTCCAGATTATTGGGCTTGTTGTTATGGCAGGTGGCGCACTGAACGTAGTTGCCCTTCCAGTTCGGCAGGTCCACAATGAACTGAGAGTTTACGTCGCTCACTAGGTAGAGCATGCTGCGGGAAGCGAGCTTCTGGGGGTACTCGTCGCTGGCAAAGTTGTTGACATTGTGGCAGTACTGGCAGCCTACCCCGAGGCCACCGGAGACATACTGCTGCATGTAGAGCCAGATCTGGGCCGACGTCATGCCGGTGAGCACTTGCACGTTCACGGTGTTGGGGTTCGCCGCCACCCAGGCTTGGCCGGCCTGCACCCCGGTGACCCAGGCCTCGTTGCCCAGCCAGACTCCGCGCCCATCGATGGGCGTGTTCGGAGCAGCCTCGGTGATCGTCTTCTGGCCCTCGCTAGGGCTCCAGGGCCCAGCGGCCGTTGCCGCCAGATCAGACGCCGCAGTGTCCGACCCGCGTACGAGGCTATAGATCCACCAGAACGTGGCTGTGGTGATGACTGCAACAACGATGCCCACAGCTACCGAGACGAAGATCGCCGCCTGTCGATCACTAGGACGGATTGGCGACTGCATGGGACGCTCCTACTTCCAGGCGCGTAGCAAGAATAAGGATCCAAGGGGAGAAAGCAATAGCCCGTAAGGTGTTTCGACTGTGCTACCCAAGTATACCGCGCTTGTGTCTTATAGTCAAATTGTGTCACTGTGTGCAAAAACAGTGCAGCGACGGGCGTATCCATAGACAACAACCGCCAGCAGAATTGCTGGCGGTTGTTAAAGGACATTCAACTGAACAGCGCCACCGAGGCGGCTGCCTGCGCACCACCTAGAAGAACGAGGCGAGGTAGTGGACGATCATCAGTCCGCCCTGCGTGCCGGAGGGTGTGAGGCTATCGAGCCAGTTGTAGCGCACCGAGCTGAGCACAATAAAGTGAATCAGTAGTGCTACAACCAGGCCCAGGATGGTGAAGATCACAATGTTGGTACGAACCGAGCTACGAGGAGTCATGAGCTGATCCTCCTTAAATACCGAAATTGAGCCACGGGCGCCAGAGCCAGACCGCCGTGTGGGCGATCACTGCGATCACTCCGAAAGCCCAGAACGACTTCACCACAATGTCGTGGACAAGCCAATCCTGGTTGTTGAACAGCGACCGCCACTTCACAGGGACCAGATCGTCATCGTCGCGCATGTCGTACCTCCAGATACTACGGAAAGCCAGGAACCAGCTACCAGGTATGAACAGTAAACCTGGTGCTGCCCGTTGCACCGTGTGGCCCGCCGACGGGCCTGGATGCAACGTGCGGGTATGGAAAACAACGACCTTAGACTGGTTTGAATTATATAGGAAGCAATAATCGTTGTCAACTATTGCTTTTATGAAAAATTGGCCAATTTTTCGCCGCCCATCTCGGCTTGGCGAAACGCTGCCATAACCGTGTTCGCTTGTGCTATACTACAAATGTTCTCCTAGCCGACTACGGATAAAACAGATGAGTGTAGCTACTGGCACCCAGACGGGCAGGCAACCATATCGTCGTCCTATTGCGATCGATCTCTTTGCCGGTATCGGCGGGTTCTCGCTTGGCTTTGAACAGGCCGGCTTCGATATTGCGGTCGCAGTTGAGTACGACCCAATCCATGCAGCCGTTCACGCCTACAATGCGCCGCTCACAAAGGTTGTCTGTGCAGATTTAAGCGCGATCCAGTCGGAGCAGATAGCAGAGGCAGCCGCCAGCAACTGGCACACCGCAGACGCGATGACCACTCCTTTAGAGATCGATGTTATTTTTGGCGGCCCACCTTGCCAGGGTTTCTCAACCATGGGCAAGCGGCTCATCGACGATAAAAGAAACCAATTAGTGTTCCACTTCTTTCGCGTCATTCGCGAGCTGCGGCCCAAGTATTTTGTCATGGAGAATGTGCCAGGCATGAATGCGGGCGGGCATGCTGGCATTCTCCAACAGCTTATCGCCGAGTTTCAAGCCGAGGGCTATAACGTCGTCCTCCCACGCATTCTCAATGCCGCCCAGTTCGGTGTCCCGCAGGACAGAAAACGGCTCTTTCTACTAGGAGCGCGAGCGGATCAAGCGCTGCCCTGCTACCCGGTTGCCAGCGTCGTCCCCGTTCCCAAGCGCGCGCACACGGAAGGAGAAAACGTAACAACCAGTTTGTGGTCCGATGGATTGCTGCTTGGTCCAACTGTGTGGGACGCAATCGGCGATCTTCCCAATCTCGATGATTTTGACGTACTGCGAACAAGCGATGAGCTGCTCCTCAGGTCGGAGCTTGTAGCGCACGCAGAGGCTAGCGCCAGCAAGTACGCGCGCACGCTACGTGATCTTGAAGCCGATCACGATGATTACGCGTACCCGCGCCGGTGGGATCACATGCTGCTAACGAACTCTCTGCGGACGGCGCACACGCCGCTCTCCATAGAGCGGTTCAGCCACACGGCTCCGGGTGAGACAGAACCGATCAGCCGATTTTACCGCCTCGATGCGCAGGGGCTTTCCAATACGCTACGCGCCGGCACAGGCAGCGAGCGGGGCGCGTATACATCACCGCGCCCGATTCACCCCTTTTTACCAAGAGTCATCTCTGTACGCGAGGCGGCCCGCCTGCATTCGTTCCCCGATTGGTTCAGACTTCACAATACAAAATGGCACGGGTTTCGGCAAATTGGCAATGCCGTTCCACCGCTCCTTGGCCGCGCTGTTGCGGCCGAGATACGCAAGGCCCTAGGAGTATGGCCAGTTAAGCCCTCGCACGCAATCAGCTTAGGCGCAACAGCGCTTTTGTATGTGGACATGGAAGATGCAACCCGCCTCTTTGGCGTATCTAAGCACGCAATCCCTCAGCCCCGGCGACGGGCCGTGCGGAAGGAGGCGTAATCTATGACAGCCTTTGACGAAAAAGGCCAGGACAGATACAACAAAATTCTTCTGCACTTATTCAAAAAGCATTACGTCGAGGGCGTAAGCGAGGTTAGCTTTCATCGAAACGAGATCATCCCCGCGGCACACGCCGAGCATGTAGCGCCACCAGGAAATCTTGGCGACCTGATCTACTATTTTCGCTTTCGACAGCCGTTGCCCGAGGAGATAAAGCAGAAAGCGCCGAACGGCAAACTGTGGATCATCCGCAGTGGCGGTCGCTCTGTGTATAAACTCGTCGCGATTGAACCGACATTTGAGATTGTCCCAAATAAGCAAAGGCTGGCGATCAAAATTCCAGACTCCACACCGGGCATGATTGCGCGGTACGCGCTCTCTGATGAACAGGCTCTTTTGGCGAAGTTACGCTACAACCGGCTGATCGACATTTTCACCGGCTTGTCGAGCTACTCCCTGCAAAACCATCTTCGCACAACGGTGAAAGGCATAGGTCAGGTTGAAACAGACGAGGTCTATGTCGCACTAGACAGCCGAGGCGTGCATTATGTTATTCCTGTTCAGGCCAAGGGTGGCCGCGACGCCCAGAGCCTTGTGCAAATCGAGCACGATGTGGCAATGTGCAAACAAAAATTTAAGGGTCTCGTCTGTCGCCCGATAGCCGCTCAGTTTGTGGCGGAAGATCAGATCGCAATGTTCGATTTTATCGAGGTAGAAGGCGAGATAAAGCTTGTAAATGAGCAGCACTACCGTCTCGTTCCGCCACGAGAGATTACGATGGAAGAGTTAGCGCGCTACGCGCAGCTCTCAAAAACACGCTTCGACCTGTGAAACTTGGCGGAAGAGGCTACCGTCCACCGTCCACCGTCCACCGTCCCCTCACCGCCCCGGCAGGTGCAGCACCACGTTCTCCAGCACCAGCTGGGGGTTGCCGTTCTCGCGCAGCTGGCGCGCGGCCTGGCCGATGCGGGCCACGGTAGCGTAGAGCTCGGGGAGCGGGTGGCGGGCGGCGACCTGCGCCAGCTCGCCGCGCCTGTCCACATTCACTACGCCGTCTGGGCAGCCGGCGGCGGTGAGCAGCACATCGCGCCACCAGCCCTGCCAGAGCTCCAGCCACGCCAGCACCAGCTCCTGCTCGCCGCCGCGATACTCTTTGGCGCGCTGCTCGGCCCAGCGCAGGCCGGCGGCGCGGCCCTGGGCGTGCATCGCGAGCAGGGCCGCCAGCTGCTCGTCGCGGCGGGCGATCTCGTCGGGCTGCTCCAGCTGGGCCAGGGCCGCGCCGATGCGCCCGCCGCTCCAGGCGGCGAGCAGGTCCGCGTCGGCGGGCGCGGCGCCGCGCGCCACCAGGGCCTCGGCCACGCTGCGGCGCAGCAGCGGGCGCAGGCGCAGCACGCGGCAGCGCGAGACGATCGTCGCCAGCAGATCGACGCTGTTGGCCACCAGGATCACTGTGGCGTAGAGCGGCGGCTCCTCCAGCGTCTTGAGCATGGCGTTGGCCGCCTCGTCGCTCAGCCGCTCGGCGTCGTGGAGAATGAGCACGCGGCGCTGCGACTCGTACGGCTTCAGCGCGATGTCGCGCTGCCACTCGCGCACGGTGGCGATCTTCAGCTCTTTTTGGCGCGCGGCCTCGTCGGGCTTGAGCCCGGCGCCCTGGCTGGCCATGCCCGCGACCCGCACATCGGGGTGGCTGCCGCGCTCGATGCGCTTGCAGGTACGGCAGGTGAGGCAGGGCTCGCCCACGCTCGTCTCGCAGTTGAGCGCCTGGGCGAAGCGCAAGGCCAGGCGGGCTTTGCCGAGGCCGGGCACGCCGCTGATCAGGTAGGCGTGGGCGTGGCTGCCATCGATCAGGCTGCGGCGCAGCTGCTCGACCGCCCAGGCGTGGCCGATGATATCCCAGCTCATGGCAGCTTCCTGAAGACCAGCACCGCATTCACGCCGCCGAAGCCAAACGAGTTGGAGAGCGCCACGCTGATCTCGGCGGGGCGCGCCACATTCGGCACGTAGTCGAGATCACACTCAGGGTCGGGCTGCTCCTGATTGATCGTGGGCGGGAGCAGGCTGTGGCGCATAGCGAGGATGGTGGCGGCGGCCTCCACGGCCCCGGCGGCGCCGGTGAGGTGGCCGATCATCGACTTGTTGGCGCTGATCGGGACGCTTGAGGCATACTCGCCGAACACCGCTTTGATCGCCCGCGTCTCGGCCAGGTCGCCGGTAGGCGTGGAGGTGGCGTGGGCGTTAATATAGTCTACCTGCTGCGGGTCGAAGTGTGCGCGCTGGAGCGCCTTGCGGATGGCGCGGGCGGCGCCGTGGCCCGTCGGGTCGGGCGCGGTAATGTGGAAGGCATCGGACGAGGCGCCGTAGCCGGACAGCTCGGCGAGCACGGTGGCGCCACGGCGGCGTGCGCTAGAGAGGCGCTCCAGCACCAGCACGGCGGCGCCCTCGCCGGGCACAAAGCCGTCGCGCAGCGCGTCGAAGGGGCGCGAGGCGCGGGCGGGGTCGGCGTTGCTGCGTGTGCTGAGGGCGCGCATCACGCAGAAGGCGCCAAGGCTAAGGGCGGTGATCGGGGCCTCGGCGCCGCCCGCGAGCATCACCTCGGCATCGCCACGGCGCACGATCTCGGCGGCCTCGCCGATGGCCTGGGCGCCGGCGGCGCAGGCCGTGCTGATCGAGGTGGTGTAGCCGCGCAGGCCCAGCTGGATGCTCACCTGGCTGGCAGGCATGTGCGGCAAGGCCGCCGGGATGAAGAAGGGGCTGATCTTCATGCCGCCGCGCTGCACCAGGGTTCTCACGGCCTCCTCCACGTCCGGCATAGAGCTGGTGCCACAGGCGATCAGGGCGCCGATCTCCTCGCTGGAGGCGGCGTCGATGCGCAGCGCGGCAGACGCCACAGCCATGCGCGCTGCGGCAACCGCGAACTGGCTGGCGCGCGACATGCGCCGCGCATCCTTCACATCCATAAAAGGGCGCGGGTCGAACTCCGGCACCTGGCCCGCGATCTGGCACGGGTAGCCCGAGGGGTCGAAGTGCGTGATACGACCCACGGCGCTGCGCCCGCTGCTCAGGCCATCCCAGAAGGGCTGCACGCCCGTGCCGAAGGGCGAGACCACGCCGAGGCCCGTCACGACCACACGGCGGTCCTCGTCTTCTTCGTCCAAGAGAAATGGCCGGGGCGCAGTGATCGGCGCGTCCTCCAGCACAGTGGCCAGGAGCTCGTCGATACGGGCCTCAAGCTCGTCGGCCTGAGGGTCGTGCAGCAGCCCGAGCAGCTCTGCTCGCAGGGCTGCCCGCCGGCCGATCGGCGTTTGCGCCATAACGTCACCTGGGGGATACCGCCTTCCGAAGCCGCCGCATGATACCACGGGGCACGGGCGTGCGCAAAAAGCGCCCAGGCTGGCGTGGTATCTGTGGACAATAACCCGGCACCTAGATGTTGCATCAGCTAGCGCAGGTGCGAGGGCGGGATCTTCATCAGGTCGCGGTACTTGGCCACGGTGCGGCGGGCAAGCGGGTAGCCGTGCTCACCGAGCAGGCGGGCCAGCTCATCGTCGCTGAGCGGCCGCGGCTCGTTGGTGATCAGCTCGCGCAGCACATCCTGCACGCCGCGCGCAGACACAAAGAACTCGCTCATCGCCAGCAGCGTGCCGTTGGGCAGCAGGGCCGTCTTGTCGGAGGTGGCGCGGCTTACCGTCGACTCGTGTACGCCCAGCTCCACCGCCAACTCGGCGCGGGTCATTGGGGCAAGGTGGCGCACACCGTGCAGCAGGAAGGGCGACTGGCGCACCACGATGGCCTCGCCGATGCGCTGGAGCGTGCTCTCGCGCTGGCGCAGGTTGGTGAGGAACACGCGCGCGCGGGCGATGTACTCCTGCACGTGGGCGCGCTCGTCGTCGGGCAGCGAGGCGGCGCTGCGGGCGAGATCCTGGTAGAGCGGGTTCAGGCGCAGCACGCGGCGCGGCGAGTGCAGCACCTCCACCACAAACTGCTCGTCGCGGTACAGGATGGCGATGTCGGCGGTGCGGTAGCGGGTGCGCTGCGGCGGGGCCACGTCGGGCATGGCCGCCTGGGCCGGGAAGGGCCACAGGTGGCGGCGGATGAAGGCGCGCGCGGTGTCAACCTCGTCGGCGCTGATGTGCAGCTGCCGCGCGATCTGCTTGAAGCGGCCCGCCCCCAGATCCTCGTAGTGATCGCAGATAATGGCGCGGGCGTAGGGGCAGCTTACGCCCTGGCTCTCCAGCAGGTCGAGCTGCACGAGCAGGCACTCCTGGGTGTCGCGGGTGGCGATGCCGGGCGGGCCAAGCTCGCGTAGGCGCTCCAGTACATCCTGCACCAGCGCCAGCGGCACCCGCAGCATATCTGCGAGCAGCGCGAGATCGTCGGCGAGGAAGCCCCTGTCGTCCAGATTGCCAACCAGGGCCAACGCGATCGGGTGCTGCGCCGTGGGCAGGCTGGCGTACAGATCGGCGAGCAGCGTCTCGCCGAGGCTGCGCGGGGCGGCCACGAACAGTAGCGGGTCGATCTCCTCGTCGCGGTTGGGCGGCGGGCCGTCGCTCGCCGCGTCGGAGCTGGCGCAGGAGACGCAGATGCCCTCGATGATTATGCCGCCGCAGCGCGCGCAGGCCTGCTCGTAGGTCTCCACCTCGTCGAGCGCGGGGTTCTCGGAGAGCTCCTGCTGCACGAGCTGCTGCAGATCCATGCTTGGGAGCGAGAGCAGCTGGGCTAGGTTCAGCAGGGCCGGCGTTACGCGCATGCCCATCTCGGGCATCATCGACATATCGAACATCAGCTCATCTTTCCTGCTCGGTGCATGTGTCCCCGCCACATTCCTGCACTATCGTAGCACAGCCCAAAGCGCATCTAAAGTTTACCACAACCCATACCAGGAGGAGTATCACTAGCTTTAGCAAGAGGCGTGCCACGAGCTGTATGGCACCGCAGCGCGCGTGTTGGCACAGAACCTGCAACGCTTGCTGCTATGGCAGACGCGAACCAGATCAACACGCCTACGGAGGTAGTATGACGACAGATGATCCGCCGCTGCGCGATGCGGAGGTAGAGGCCACAGCTAACCCGACCGCAGACGCGGAGCGGGTGATCAAAGCGCAGCGGGTCGTGACGGATGGGCAGGCGACGACCACCCAAGTTGAGGAGACTACGGTCGTGGTGCCCTCGGCCGCCAAGATCGAGCTGCGGCGCTACAATCGCGCCCGGCGCATGATCTACACTATCGTGAGCATCATCTCGATCTTTATCTTCATCCGCTTTGTGCTTGTGTTGTTGGGCGCCGATCCCATCAACGGTTTCGCCAGCTTTATCTACACGATCACCTTCGCATTCGTTTTGCCTTTCCAGGGACTGTTTGGTGCGGGGCAGGAGCCGACCCTGGGTGTGAATGTCTTCGAGGGCTCCAGCCTGATCGCGATCGCGATCTACTACCTGTTCGCCTGGATCGGCTCGAAGGTTGCGCAGCTCGTCTATCTGCGCACGCGCACTGAGCCAACGGCGGCGTAAGGCCAGATTGCAGATTGAGCGCAGGGTCCACATACGTTCAACTTCTTCCAAGAGCCTCCTCCTACGATCTGAGAGGGGGCTCTTGCATCGCTGCTACGGCATGGTTCTTGCTCCACTAGGGCGCTAGCCAGAGCCTCTTGATGGAGTTAGCCCATGCTTGCCATCGACTGGGATACAGTGTTGCCGACGTGGCTGCCCGACGCGCTGCCACTCGGCCTGTTTATTACAGACACCGCGCTCGTGATCCGCTGCTGGTGCCACTGGATGGAGCGGCACAGCGGCATGCAAGCCGCAGATGTCATTGGCCGCCCGCTGCTACAGGCCTTCCCGGACCTGGCCGAGCGCGGCATGGAGGCCTACTTCCGGCGCGCGCTTGAGGGCGAGGCGGCGGTGCTGGCCCAGCGCGAGCACAGCTACCTGCTGCCGTTTGAGGCCTCGCAGCAGCACCCCGAGTTTCGCTTTATGCAGCAGCGAGCCCGTGTTGGCCCCCTGATTATCGAGCAGCAGATCGTCGGCACAATCAGCAGCATCGCCGATCTCACCGACCGCGCGGCCCAGGATCGGCGGCTTGCCACGACGATCAATCGGCAGGAGGAGGCGCTCGCGCTGCTCGACACGATCATCACCAAGGCGCCGATTGGCTTCGCCTTTGTCGACAGGGAGCTGCGCTACCGGGGCATCAACGAGCGGCTGGCCGCGCTCAACGGGCTGAGCGTGGAGCAGCACGTCGGCCGGACGATCTGGGAGGTGGTGCCAGGCATCGCCGATCAGCAGGTGCAGCGCTTCGAGGGCGTGTTCGCCACCGGCGAGCCGCTGATCGGGCTGGAGGTTGTGGGCGACACGGCGGCGCAGCCAGGCCAGACCAGAACTTGGCAGGTGAGCTACTACCCGGTGCGCACCAGCGACAAGCGCACCGTCGGCGTAGGCATGCTGGTAGACGACATCACCGCGCAGCGGCGCGCCGAGCAGTCGCTGCATTTCCTGACCAGGCTCAGCGCTGCCCTGGCCGCCAGCGCGCTAGAGCCCCAGGCCACCCTGAACACGCTGGCCTGCGAGCTGGTGCCCTTCCTGGCCGAGTGGGCCGTGATCCACCTGCGCTGGGAGGGTGCGGAGCAGCCGCTCTATGCTGTGGCCCACGCCAACCCCGAGCACGAGGGCTTTGCGCGTGAGCTGGCGGCGCGCTTTCCGCCCGCGCTCGGGCAGCCCGAAAATGCGGCCTCGCGCATCCATGAGCGGCGCCCGCCGCCTGTCGCAACCGGCGACGAGCAGAGCTACGCGGAGCAGCAGCGGCTGTACGATGCGCTTGGCGGCGCCTCCGTGCTCAGCGTGCCCCTGCGCCAGGGCGAGCGTGTGATCGGCCTGCTCACTCTGAGCCGCTCGGGGCTGCTTCCGCGCTACACCCCGGCAGATCTACAGGTGGCCGACGATGCGGTCGGCCGCGCCTGCGCGGTCTTCGAGCAAGTGCGGCTTTTTGCGGCAGCGGAGCGCTCACGCGCCGTGGCTGAGGAGGCCCTGCGGCTGCGCGACAGCTTCTTCTCGCTTACGGCCCACGAGCTGCGCACGCCGCTTACCACGCTGCTTGGGCGCGCCCAGCTGCTCCAGAAATGGATGGGCCGCACCGCAGACGCCGACGAGCGCAACCTGCGCGCCGTAGGGATTGTGGTCGATCAGGCCCAGCGGCTCAACGGCATGATCACGGCGCTGCTGGATGTCTCGCGCATCCAGTCGGGGCGCTTCAGCATCGTGCCGACCATACTCGATCTAGGCGCCCTGGTGCGCCGCGTGATCGACGAGTGGCTGCTCGGCTCCGGCGCGCACCAGCTGAACTACACGCAGCCAGATGAGCCGCTGCGTGTGCAAGGCGACGAGCTGCGCCTGGAGCAGGTGCTCCAGAGCCTGCTCAACAACGCGGTGAAGTACAGCCCCGGCGGCAGCGAGGTGCGCGTAACGCTCACGCGCCACGGGCACGAGGCCTGCCTGGAGGTGCGCGACGATGGGATTGGCATCCCCGAGGCGGCGCGCGGCAAGCTGTTCCACCGCTTCTATCGGGCGGAGAACGCGGAGAAGCTTGGCATCAGCGGGCTCGGCATCGGGCTCTTCGTGGCGCGCGAGATCCTGGAGCTGCACGGCGGCCGGATCGATGTGGAGAGCAGCGAGGGCTACGGGAGCGCCTTTAAAGCCCGCCTACCGCTGGCGTAGGCTGCTGGCCGACCGCCTCGCGGGCCACAAACGCGCGGAAGAGCACGGTCCACAGCGCCGAGTTGAAGCTGCTGAGCACCCCGCCCACCAGAACGCTCGCCACAAAGCCGTAGAGCAGCAGGGCAAGCAGGGCGAGCCAGGGAACCTCGCCGCTACGCAGAAAGCCGAGGCCGGCAGGGATAGCGATGGCGAGGGCGGGCAGCGTGGCGACGATACCGAAGACGGCGCCGAGCATCAGCAGGGCGATCCAGTTCAGCAAAACGTTGCCGAAGTTGCGGGTAACAAGCCGCCACGCGCGCCGGAGGCTGGCGATGGCGCCGCGGCCCTCCAGCACGCAGGCGCGCTGGGCGATGCGCGTGAAGAAGCTGAGGGCCAGGCTTACGGCGATCATGCCCAGCACAAGCGGCACCAGGCAGAAAAGCAAGCCGCCAAAGGCCAGCAGGCCGCTCTCCGGTGTCTCAAACGCCCCCGCGCCCGCCGCCACAAGCTGCGCCACCAGCGCACCAATCACAACGAAGAATGCCACAAGCATAATCAAGACCGGGAGTGCGAGCAGCAGGTTGAGCAGAAACATGGGCAGCAGGCGCGCGGCGCCAACTCGCAGCCCGTCGCCGATGCTGGCCTGATAGCCCTGGTCCGCCACGTCGGCCACGCGGATCATGGCGCCATGGGCGAGCTGGCCTACCAGCGAGGCGATCAGCGTCCAGAGCAGGATCACGACTGCAAGGCCGATCAGAAAAGGCGCGGGGTTCTCTACCAGGGCCAGTAGCGCGGGGTTGCGGCCCCACTGCTCCAGCAGCTCCGGCGACACATCGCCCGTCCCACCAGCGTTGGTCGGGAGATTCACGCCGCTGTTGAAATTGCCTGCGCTGTAGTCGCCGGCGCCCATCAGGGCGGCCAGCACGCCGAGCGGCCAGAGCGAGCGGGTGCGCCACCAGAGCAGGGCGGCGCGCTTGAAGAGATCAGGGTAGCTCAAGGGTTCCTCCTCTGCTGCGCGCTATCGGGGGCGAGCTGCTCGGGCGCGCTGCGGCCGATCCCGAGGGCGAGATAGAGCCCGGCCCCCACCAGGCGCAGCACGCCCGCAGCCACCAGCGCGCCCGCCACGCCGATCCAGCCGGCGAGCAGCGTGCCCACCAGGGGCATCAGGAAGAGCGCAGCGTTTTGGAGCGTCTGGTAGAGGCCCACGTAGGTGGCCTGGTGCTCGGCGGGGATGCTGCTGAGCACCAGATCGAAGTTTACCAGGTCGTTCCCGGCGGAGAAGAAGCCGACCATGCCTGCCAGCACAGCGAGCATGGCAACCGAGCTGGTAGAGGCGACGGCGATCGGGTAGCAGGCCATGCCGAAGCTGGTGGCGATCAGCACACCGCCCACGCCGATCTTGCGCGCGGCGGCCGACCAGATGAAGTAGGCCACCAGCAGCACGGCGCTGTTCGCCGTAGTGATGATGCCGATCCAGGCGTCGCTGGCGCCTACCTCGCGCGCCCAGTAGAGCGGCAGCAGCGGGATGGCCATTGCGACGCCGCCCCGAAAGACGAAGGCGCTCGCCACGAAGCGCCGGAAAGGCTGCGGGGCGGCCCGTAGATCATGGACGAGGGCCAGGGGGCGCAGGCCAATCAGGCGACCCACGCCGCGCGGGGTGACGCGGCCAGCAACCGGGGCAGGCTCCACCGTGCCCTGCTCGAACGGCGGGTTATCTGGCAGCGTGATCGTACGCGAGAAGAGGTAGCTCAGCAGGCCGCCGACAAACGAGGCGATGAAGACCAGCTGATAGTTCAGCGGGAAGCTGGCCTTGCCGCGATCAAGCAGCAGGCCAACCAGGGCCACCGTGATAGCGGTGACGGCGCCGAGGCTCGACCAGCGCAGGCTCATGAGGGCGAAGCGGTGGCGGGGGCCGGCCACGCCGCCCATCACGACGGTGAAGGCCACATTCACAAAGGTGCTGGGCACCGTCACCAGGGCCCAGATCAGGATCACGGCCCAGGGCACCCACGCAAGGGGGAGCACGAAGGGCAGCAGCCCGAACAGGGCGTAGGACCAGAGCACCCAGACGCGCATGCCGGAGTACCAGGGCACGATGTTGCGCTGGCGCTCCAGGAAGCGGCCGATGGGCACTGCGAGCAGTGCGCCGGTAAGCGCGGGCAGCGAGGTGAGCAGGCCGATCAGTAGGCCCGACGCGCCGAGCCGCACCAGGAAGATCGCGAGGAACGAGCCGACGCCGGTGGCGATGCCGACGCCGATCCCTGTCTCTTATACACATCTGACGCTGCCGACGAATAGAGAGGTGTAGATCTCGGTGGTCGCCGTA
>ENA-ORBV01001773-ORBV01001773.1-microbial-mat-metagenome-genome-assembly--contig:-NODE-1773-length-47284-cov-5.858284_pt1 | contig 47284 bp, 38 predicted proteins | sample MGYA00237777_ERZ505514 | MGnify/ENA primary metagenome ERZ505514 (study PRJEB26160, sample SAMN06269048) | microbial mat metagenome | isolation source: Oligotrophic lake microbial mat | place... | reverse complement strand
ATAAAAATGCGGCATGTTGTTATCATAAACATATCCAGGCTTCTGCTCTGGCTCAAACCAAACAGATACCATGATCCTTCGAAAAGCGAATTCATTCGTTACTGGCTAGCCCAATCCTGTAAGCCCATAGCACACGCCTGGAGCGTCCTGTGCTGTGACCATCGCAGAGAAGCCGCGAGCTGTAGAGATATTAGATCCTCGACACTATCGTAGCTGTCATCATCGGTTGCCTCCTCATTGTCATTCGTTTGATCGACGCGAGATTTGTCTTCTAACAACAAATAGTAGGATACACTCGAGATTCGCTTGGCTAGTTTCAGAGCAATCTCCGGGGTCAACTCTACTTCCTCATCATGACCAATTGGGCCAAAATTCATGGACATGGCAGCTTCCACCATTTCAAATGGAATGGAGGAGGGTCCGCATTCGTAGCGCTTTCCATCCAAAAAGACTTCCGCGACATTTTCATCCACAGCATCTTCTTCTTCTTCGTCATCTACGCCTGGCATGGAATATTTTGGAACAAATCCATACGAGAGCAAGCACTTCCACGCTGGTTTGGCGGAATCCCCGTAATCGATGAGGACTTCGTCATTGGCATCCACAGTTCTCGTGGCCCGAACACAAAGGCAAGGACGACCATTGGCATCTTCCTCGACGCCAAACTTGGCATTGGCACTTCCCTCTCCATGACTCAAACTCGATCCATGATTGATCATATCAAAGACCGGAGCCAAAAGGCGGAGGTGAGTTTCGCCCACCATGACAAACCTATTGTCATCGGCATCAGCGTTCTCCATAATCAGCGGTTCTGCCCGACAAGAACGAGTTTGCACCACATCCAAGGCATTTTGGCACAGCCTTTGCAATTCCTCTGTCGACAAATCTTGGGCTGCCTTGGGGCCATAGGTTTTCAACGCATACTGTAAGTCTCCCAAGGCTTCGGCACGAGCGAAATAGGCACTATCGACGGCCAACTCCAAGGCTGTGCAGCGAGCTTGGGACAGGATATCTTCTGGCCAATGCACGGGTAGTGAGGCACGAAGATATTGTGGGTTGGGAAGATAGGACAGCCATTGCTGTTTTCCTTGAAGGAGGGGTAGTTTGTCTTCTGCTTCTTTTTCTTGTTTGTCGTCTTGCTTTTGGAATTGCAAATCCAAAAGAGTCGCCGCCAAACGGGATGCCCAATCACTGGGATTTCGGTAGGCGAGAGAATCAAAGGATTCATTTTCTGGACCCCCACTGGCTTCTCGCTTGGCAAGAGACCACCAAAGAGGAGGTTCATCATCGAGTAAACACGCTTCAAAAGGGATCTGGAGGATCAAGTCTCCCCTTTGAACAGGTTCATTCAAATATACACCTCGTACATCATCTTTGGGGTTTGTTTCCAGGCGAATCAAGAAGGATTGTGGATTGTCGTTGGTATTGGAAGAAGGTCGGCGTTTTGGTTGAATTCCTAATCGTTGGCCCAACTCTTCCAAGTTTACTGCCTCTTCTTCTTTCGTGTCTTCCAGTTGAGTAGTCTTGGATGATTCCTTTTCCTTCCTCACCGAATCTTGAGCACCTCCTTGAAATCCTTCAAAGGCCGCCGTAACACGAGCCTCCTCGGAGGATGTTGCTTGGTCACAAGTGGCCGCCCCCCAACCACTACTACTACTGGTGCTTTCTACTAGGGTGTCTGGGTCAAAATGGTAGTTGTAATAAGGAGAAATAAGGCTGGAATGCGATGACAAGCCTTGAGGAGATTCCTGTTGTCGTGGAGGAATATTAATGTTGTTGTTGTTATTTGTCAAAAAGGCAAAGGCAACCGTTGGAGCAAGGCCAAAGTGAACCATATTGATGATGACAATAATTATGGATGATATCTTTGGAATCTAAAAGGACTGGAACCAGTAGTTTGGTTATCAATGGAAGGGATAGCTTGGTATCAGATGAGTTTATGGCACCATAGAGTTGATAAACATCAAAGATCTGTTGACTCTTGATTCGGAGTAGTCCCTAAATTCTAAAATCCTGGAATCTGATGATGGATTCAATGAATGATGATGAACCGCTATTTGATAGCGAGTGACGTTCTTCTCCAATCAGAACACCAGAAAAATTACAGAAAAACAAGCCGGCGGTCGATCGGGGCAGCTGTGTTGGTTGGTGGCCTGTGTTGAAGCTCGCTTCAAGAAATAACAGGCGGTTGTGATGTTTTGGATACCCAAAATGCGCCGGCCAGATTTTGAAATTATGAGAAAAAGTGAGCGTCTTTTCTTAAGTTGATTTAGGGTGCAGGCTAGGATGCGTCATTTTATTTGGGTATTGTGTGCGTGCACTACTTACTGCGACACACTGTTGATTAGCAGTGAATGTCCAGGATTGCCAAAAATCGCGCCACCCTGGACTAAGAAAGTTAGAAGAAGACTGAAAGTCTGGCAAGAGACATATTATTTCGCAGCAGATCAATTAAAATAATGACAGGAAGCTGAGCAGCAACACGAAAAGGGAACAGCAGAGAGGAATGAATGTTTTCCCTCTCTGGAGCGTATTAGGACCTTCTAGTAGTGGCTATTAGAGAGGGGGTAGCTACTAGCTAGCTAGCTAGAATTAAGTTGCAAAAGAAACTCGTTGTTCCAATAGTACCGAGACAAGTCAAAGCAATCACATACCGTATAGTAATAGTAGTAATCAAGAACGAAACAGAAGACCAGTTATCTGATTGGATCGGATATCCTAGGAAATCTTTCTGCTAAAGCTCTTGTAGAAGCTCACTGAAAACGACACAGGCTGGTAGTAGAGATGTCGGCGTCGATATCCCCTACATCAACGACCGAGGAACGTACACCCCAAAGTGTTGGTGGTGGCGAGCAAGAAGGTGACGCTCAAAAACAGAGTGTAGGGAATTTGAAGCAGGCACCAATTGGGTCATCACCCCCTGCTGCATCTGCCCCTGCCAACGCTTTGAGTGCTGGAGAGCCTCCAACACGTCCACAAGCTGCAGCAGCCCGGCGTCAACAAGCTGCAGCTGCTGCAGCTGCCCGACGCAACAATACTAACAGCAGCAGCAACAACAACAACAACAACCATGAAGAGCGAATATTCACGAGTACTCATCGATTGGTGCGACGAGAATCCAATCATAGCCGGAATCGATTGCAAATACGGAATGGACATGAACATTGGTCGGCCAAGGTGTGGAAGTTTGTCAATCGGTTGGCCCACTGTGGACGAGGCACGGGTGTGCAAGTTATCTTTTCAAGTCGTGCCATTGTCTCCTGTCGCCAAGATATACCCTGTCCTTGCTTGCAATTTCGGTTGTTTGACATGGAACGCTCTCATCCCGTGGTCCAAGCATCCTGTAGCATCTACCTCGTGACGCAAAAGTCACTTCATCCCATTCCCCTGCGGATTGCCATTCCCACAGAAGAATTTGGGTCGATACTCTTTTTGAGTTTGCCCAGCGAGGTGGCCCATGCGATTGACGAACATAGTCCATTGGATCCCAGTAATTCGGCCTTGTTGGAGTCAAAGAATAGGAGACCACCATCCGTGCCTCGATTTGCTAGTATAGGACGACAACCGGGGTCCAATACTGGGAACAACAAACGGGGAGACGACGACGACGATGATGAAAATGAAGATGCCAAAGGTGTATTCTGTCCTGTCTGCGGAGAATCCTATGGTACCGTGGCCAACTTGATTCGTCATGGCAAATACCGCGAAATCATGGAATATCATGACAAATTCCCGTTTCAGGGCAGTCACCAAGAGGTGGACTGGGATGAATTTGAAGAGATTATGACGCAGCCTTCCTCATGGAGTTATGCGGAATTGAAAGATTACTTTGAGCAGAATATTTCAGAAGTTATCTGCGTCGTGGAAGGCATTGATCCTGTAAGTATTCGTAGCGATTCTCTGTCGGTCAAGGATTTCAAAGGATTTTCCTTGATAGGGTTGACTTGCCATCTTTCTGTCACTCACGCTGGAACTATTGACCGAAACTACAGTTGACCGGTGGTACCTTTCATGCCGTGCAATCCTACCAATTGGAAGACATATACTTTGGAGAAGCTTATTTTGCGGACTGTGTTGACTTTGTTGGTCCCCGGAACCAGGACTTGGCAGTTGACTTGGGCTATTTCGACAAGATTATTGAAATGTCAGAGCAGAACGAGATCGTCTTCGAGAGAGCTGGTGAAGGGATCCAAGGTATTGCAGCAAAAGCAAAGAAAAGGCTGTTCACGGATGATGCGCGTGACGAAGTGATGAATGCCAAGAACCATGTCCCGGAAAAGACCGTTATTATGTCTGAAGTCGACGACGATGAACTCGGAGATGTAGATGTAGACTCTTTCATTGCATCAAGTCCCGCAGCGCTCAAATCGCCTCGCGCAATATCACCACCCGTCACAGAGTCTACGATACAGGAGGAAGAACCATCTAGGAGAGAAAGTACGTTCGTAGATGTGGATGATCTCATCGACGAAAGGTCCGGACATCAGGCTTCTTTCGCAGAGCAACCCCATGCACAAAATGACGCTGCTGCCGTGGACAGTTCTGTGCGAGATACTCTTGGAGAGCAACTCCCTATCCACGAAAAGTCAAAAGAGGAGGAGCTTTCCGTACCACCAACTAGCCAAGATGGCCTAGCATCTCCACCACAACCAACACCTCCATTGAGCGCCGCTGTGGTGTCTGCTCCGGCACCGGCTATCATGGGATCAGGTGCCCCTGTGCTCGGTGCCCCTGTGCTCGGTGCCCCTGTGCTCGGTGCCCCTGTGCTCGGTGCCCCAGTACTCGGCGCCCCTGCCCCAGCACCGAGTGTCCCAGAACTTGGCAAGCCAGTTTCCGGTGCCCCACCTGCACTTGGTACTCCTGCTCTCAGCGATGCTCCAGCCCCGTCCCTCTCTCCACTTGCCCCATCAGACCCTTCACAGTTACAGCCCGCCGCTCCAACGAAGTCATTGGGTTCGGATGGCGATATGAACAAAGCGCAGGAGTCTTCATCGCCCCCGCCGCCGCCACCACCACCAAAATTTGGGGGAGCGCCAATGTCTGGATTTGACAGCGACGTAGATAAAACGCCGCGCTTACGCAATACAAAGAAAAGTATGGATCTGGCATTGGAAAGCACTGTAGCGAAACATCTCGACGAGCGATCGGGCCAACAGCGAAAGGGCCCTCCTCCTTTGTTTGTCTTAGACAACGATGTACAGTCACAGTTTGCAAAAAGAACGCTGAGACGCATAAGTCATCGTCAAGTCCAGCCGCCGCCGCCTTCTTCTTCTCCGCCTCGCCCCCGCCAGTCTGCTAAAGCACAAACTTCTCCCATTTCTCCAATGAGACGGGTGACTTTCAATAAAGCCTTTACTCAGGAAGTCCAGGAATCTGAAGCTCCAGTTGCATCACCGCCGGCCAAACTTGGAGGTCCTGCTGTTCTACCACCTCCAACACTTGGAGCATCAGTAGCTCCACCACCTGCAACCCTTGGAAATCCTGTGGCTGTACCAGCTCCAGAACTTGGAGCTCCTGTTGCTCTACCAGCTCCAAAACTTGGCGCTCCTGTTGCACCACAGCCAGCAACATCTGGAGGTCCTGTTTCCTCACCAGCTAAACCAGTGGAACGCAAAAGCAGCAGCCCCAAGCCGGTCACTCGTCTTTTCTCTGGTGGTCACCTGGCGGCCCTACAAGGTATTGTTGGAAAACAAGCATCTCGGACTCCGCCACCAGCGACAGAGGACATACCAATTGAACACAGGCGCTACAAACTGCTCACTCGTCGTCTGTCGGATGAACAGCTGGCCGACATTCAAGGTTTTGGTGAACGAAGTACAGACGAGGTCGTGTTGTCATCTCAAGCTCCAACACCTCCAACACTAGGAGCTCCAAGTGCTCTACCACCCCCAAATCTTGGAACTCCAGTTACTCTACCACCTCCAAATCTTGGGGGCCCTGTTGTTCTACCACCTCCAAAACTTGGAACACCAGTTACTCTTCCACCTCCAAATCTTGGAGCTCCAAGTGCTCTACCACCTCCAAAACTTGGAACTCCAGTTACTCTACCACCTCCAAATCTTGGAGCTCCTGTTGTTCTACCACCTCCAAAACTCGGAACACCAGTTACTCTACCACCTCCAAATCTTGGAGCTCCTGTTGATCTACCACCTCCAAAACTTGGAACACCAGTTACTCTACCACCTCCAAATCTTGGAGCTCCTGTTGATCTACCACCTCCAAGACTTGGAACACCAGTTACTCTACCACCTCCAAATCTTGGAGCTCCAGTTACTCTACCACCTCCAAATCTTGGAGCTCCTGTTGTTCTACCACCTCCAAATCTTGGAGCTCCTGTTGATCTACCACCTCCAAAACTTGGAACTCCAGTTACTCTACCACCCCCAAAACTTGGAACTCCAGTTACTCTACCACCTCCAAATCTTGGAGCTCCTGTTGCTCTACCACCCCCCAAACTTGGAACTGCAGTTACACTGCCACCTCCAAATCTTGGAGCCCCTGTTGCTCTACCACCTCCAAAACTTGGAACACCTGTTACTCTTCCACCTCCAAAGCTTGGAGCTCCTGTTGATCTACCACCTCCAAAACTTGGAGCTCCTGTTGGTTTACCACCTCCAACACTTGGAGCTCCTGTCCCCACGCCATCACCACCAATTGAATCTCAGGCTCCACAACCAGCAACACTTGGAGGTCCTGTTGCTCTGCCAGCTCCAGCACTTGGAGGTCTAGTATCCCCACCACCTGCAAGCCTTGGAAGTCCCGTGGGTCTACCACCTCCCAAACTTGGAGCTCCTACGCTTGGAGCCCCTGTACCACCTCCCAATGCTCTACCAACTCAAACGCTTGGAGCCCATGGTGCTCTGCCACCTCCTGTCCGTCTACCAACTCCAACGCTTGGAGCTCCTATTGCTCTGCCACCTCCAACACTTGGAGCTCCTGTTGATGCACCTCAACCTGCAACCCATCTCTCCTCATCTGAGGCTCCAAAATCTCTTGTCCGATCCCTTTCACAGGACGAAACGGAGCGCATTGGGTCCGCAGGAAGACTCCACGAATCAGCATCTGGTATAGTGGAGGGAGAAGAGGTATCAGAAGAAGTTGTGGAAGATGAGGATTATGATGATCATACAATGGAAGGCACACTCGAAGAAGAGGAAGTGGTTGAAGAGGAGATGGTCGAAGAGGAAGAGGTTGAAGATGAAACAATTGTGGAGGATGAAACTATCGAAGATGAGCAAACTTTGATGTCAACAATAGTGGAAGGGCAGACCTTCGAGGAGGATCAGACGCTACAAGAAGAAGAAGTGCTTGGTCCACCAAAGCTCACCGTCTCTACACCTGCACCAGTGCGAGTGCCTGCGTCTAAGCCCGCACCACAGACCTCAGAGCACCCTGCATCACCTTCTTCAGTGCCAGCTACGATCCACTTGCATAGCATGCCTACATCGCCTCTTCGGTCTGACAAGGAACCAAGCTCAGCTACGAAACCGGCCTGGGCACAACAAATCAAAAAGAAGCAGGAACAAGAAGAATCAGAACAAGATGCCAAGGAAGCAGAAGAAGATGCCAAGGAAGCAAAGAAGCCGGCTTGGATGCAGCGGCTGAAGAAGCAGAAGCATGAAGAGAAAGATGACCAGGAGTCAGTTGTATCAAGTAAATCAGCTGTGCAAAGCCAACCAGCAGCACCAAACCAGCCGGCTTGGAAGCAGCAGCTGAAGAAAAAGAAGAAGGAGGAGAAGGATGATCAGGGGTCAGTTGTGTCGAGTCAATCGGTGAACCCAAGTCAATCAGCTGCACCAAACCAGCCGGCTTATAAGCTGCCACTGAAGAAAGCAAGGAAGGAGGAGAAAGATCAAGATGAGCCGGTTGTATCAAGTCAATCAGCTGCACCAAACCAGCCAGCTTATAAGCTGCCGCTTAAGAAGACAAAGAAGGAGGAGAAGGATGAAGATGAACCGGTTGTATCAAGTCAATCGACTGCACCAAACCATCCGGCTTATAAGCTGCCACTGAAGAAAGCGAAGAAGGAGGAGAAGGATCAAGATGAGCCAGTTGTATCAAGTCAATCGGCTGCACCAAACCATCCGGCTTATAAGTTGCCGCTGAAGAAAAAAAAGAAGGAGGAGAAGGATGAAGATGAGCCCGCTGTATCAAGTCAATTGGCTGCATCAAACCACCCGGCTTATAAGCTGCCGCTAAAGAAGAAGCAAGAAGAAAAAGAGAGTCTGAAGCAAACTGGACAACAGCGACCACAACCCTTAATAGATACTATTTCGGCGTCCGCGTCATCAATCTCTTCGTTTGGCAGTAAGGAAGAAAAGAGCACAGGTCAACCACCAGTTCCTACCAAAGTAATGCTAACAAAGGCCGGGCCTTCCTCTCTAGCAGAGTCGAAACGCCCTTCTTGGGTGAACCGTCAGCAAATATTAAAATCAAAGGATGAAGCTGGTCCTGAGGCTGGGCGTCCTCCGTTGTCTACTGGCAAAAAGCCTGCGCCTGCTGCTGGTCCAGGCGCTCTCGCCGACTCAAAGCGTCCTTCCTGGATAAATCGGCAACAGGTGATTAAACCCAAGGACCAAGCTGCGCAGGAGGCGCCTGGCCCGGTCTCACTTGCGGAACAAAGGCGTCCTTCTTGGATTGATCGGCAGCAAGTGCTCAAACCAAAGGAAAGAGAGGCTGAGCGTCCACCGCTGCCAACCAAAGCTGCCGCAGAACAAGCGGCTGCATCAAAACCCGGTCCGGCCTCTCCTTCTGCAGCGAAGCGCCCCTCCTGGGCACTAAGGCAGCAACAGCAGCAGCAGCAGCAGAAACCGAGCAATCCGGAGCCAGAAGAATCGAAACAGTCAATTGTACAAGGACAAAAAAGACCTAGTATTCAAACCCGTCGAGGCAGTGCAGCGAAGCGTCCAAGTCTTAAAAAGGAATCCAGTGCATCTAAAATGCCTACTAGTCCGAACAAGGGGAAACGTCCTAGTATGAAAAAGCAAGCCAGTGCGGCCAAGAGACCAAGCGTGAAGAAGGAACCTACTAGTACTGGTGGCGCCGTCAAGCGACCAAGCCTTAAGAAGCAAGCAAGTGCCACCAAGAGACCAAGCCTAAAGAAGGAACCTAGTGCTACTCGGCGCAGGCCAAGTGTGAAAGAGCGGGCTGCTAGTATCTCATCATTGGGAGAATATATTGTGGAGGAGATCGAGGAGTATGATGAATTTGAGGATGAGGAAATTCTAGAGGAATTCGTTGACGGGGATGACACGATTTATGAAGAAGACGAGACAATAGTGGAGGAGGAGGAGGAAGATGAAACTATTGTTGAAGAGGAGTATGAAGACGAGATATACGAAGAAGAGTACGAAGAAGAAGAATACGAAGAAGTCGTGGAGTAGTCTTTTGGCCAACGTGCATTTCGTCATTACCGACACCACAGCCTAAATGCAGCTATGCAGGCGTTGAATGTCTCACCCATTTGTACTGTGACAATTAGCTCCAGCTAGCTTAGATTGTAATTTTATCGACAGAGTTTTTGTTTGTACTACTAGCTAGCTGGCCCAGTGGGTAGCTTTTTAGAGTATGGCTGATGCAGCACCTTTAACAGCCATGTTCTGAAAACACAGCTTCCTGTGTGAATTCCATGTGTAACAGAATAGGGCAGCCCCAGAGCACAATTTGCATCCTTATCTCTTTCTGATAGCCATTAGGCAGGTTTGCTAGCATTCTGTACATCAAATATGCAAATACATAGTGTTCCTAAACAGCAACAGTGACTGATTTGCAGTAAATTATTGGAATTGTTTTAAGGCTATTGCTGTCAGAACAATGGAAAAAAGTGCTTCCAGTTAGACAATAGCTACGTAAGTAAACATTGCACCTACAGTTGGGTCAATTTTATAGAAACTTTGAAAAACCAATGGATCACTATGCACATGCTTGCGCAAAATTCAAAAGTAACAAATGTCCAGCTAAAAAAAAACACATGTTGTTGAATTTGATAATATATTTCCTTACATAAAAAGTGAAAGGGACTCAACACACTTTATAAATCCTTTGGCCTTGGACCATCCATTGGTTAACAGTTTTACAGATGAGGGACACTTTCAAAACTAGGGGTGATTTTTTATTTAGAGGCACTTTTCTTCATTATGGACCCTTTTTCTTAAGCGCACTTTTCAAAAAAGGATATTTTTATAGCAACAAAAACACTTTCAGAAACTTTCCTTGACTCAGTGGGGCTTGTAAAATTGGTTTGGCAAATTTGCTTCACGATGGTTTTTCTCTACACATTTTCAAATATTTGCTGACACTTCCATATGGACAGTTTTTGTTTTCAATTAGAGTTGCCTTTAAGAATGGTCATATCACAAGAAGCTTTCTAGTAGGCCACAAGTTTTGTTGACACTCCAAGTGATTAATAGTCCTGCCAATTTTAAACTCTTGGATCATTTTCATTTTGTGTCCACAAGATGTTAATAGCAGTTGCTCTGCAGTTTTAGTGCCTAAAGGCTTATGACCTTTTGTAGAATTTAAAAATATCATTGTTTGTCTTCAGCTTTTTTTCTCCAGAAAAGGTTGCTTGGAGATTGGAACTTTCAAACTGGTGCAAACAATGTCGTCTTTTAATTAGCTGCATGTCTTCAGTTCAGTTAATTTTATTGAATATGGAAGCGTTCTCACACAAAAATACTTTTTGGTTGCTATAAATAATTATGGCACATGAATAGCTATTGCTTTCAAGTGCACCAAATCATTATATTGCTCATGGATGTCACATCAACAATTTCAAATTACGGAAGTGTCGCTCAACTTGCAAGAATTCCTCTTCGATCAGCAATTGCACGCAAGTTGACACAGTTTTGACACTGGCCACCTTCCAAATTTTTATGGTGGATTTTTGTTTACAGGTACTAATTAATTAGCTAGCTACTTCAGCACTAGTAGGTACTGTAGAGTTTGTTTCTAGCTAGCTAGCTAGCTAGTAGTAGGGTATGTAGGCTGCAGAAAATCTATGGACATCAACAACAGCACTGTTCACCAAAGAAAAAAGTTGGATGTGTCTGAACGTCGTCGGGTACTGACTGAGGCGAGCCATTCAAATCTTCGCCTTCATTTTTTCCATGTCGGAAGCTCACTTTTTGCGTCTCCTTTCCCACGCTAAATAGCTATTGGTAGACTGCAATCTTGATTGAAAGCAGCTTATTCAACTGATAGGAGCGAGCTAATACTATTAGCCTAATAGAAGTAGCTGGAAATTTCCGAACCACTACAACAACTGAGACAAGCTACGAGCTAGCTATTATCCCAATCAACAACTTTAAAGAATTGATCATGGGAAAACAAGATTCCAAAAAGTCGCCGATATCATCGCACAACCCGAAGAAGCGCAAGGCAGGCTCGTCTTCGGCGCCCGCTATCAAAGACACTTCTTCCTCTGCTGCCAAACGAGCTTTGAAGCACGAACGCCAGTCTCATCGTAAACATGCTGATATTGTAGCCGAAGCGAAGGTGGTTTGGAACAAACTGCGCCTGAAATCGAATACCAAAGAAGAAGTTCGAGAGCTTACCGAGAATTTGGCCACGCTCATCAAGGGAAAGGCGCCTGAAATTGTGTTGCAGCATGACGCCAGTCGGGTAGTCCAAGCAGTTTTACAATTTGGAATCAACGAGGAACGCGTGCAAGTGTTGCAAGAATTGTGTAACAGCACTTCGTCTTCGGGAAAAAAGGAAGTGGTGTTGGCATCGTCCTTGTCAGAACTGGCCAAGAATCAATATGCTCACTTTGTCGTTCTCAAGAGTATCAAATATGGCGTGCACAGTCCGGAATGCATTAAAATGATTGTCAAGGTCAGTGTTTATAATTATGATGCATATTTAATATATGTGCGTGTCAATTCCTTATTTCTCACTTCACTTTTTTATTGAATAAATTCCTCGAAAACCATGATATACATTACTACTCAACAATAGTCATTCAAAGGCCACATCCCTAAATTGGCCGTTCATGCTACAGGATCCAAAGTGGTCGAAGCACTTTTTCAGACCCTACCCAACAAATCCACGGCGGTTCTCAAACAAGAGTTTTATGGACCCCATTTTGCTTTGTTTGCATCTGATTTGCTGAACACACAAAAACATGATAATAAAGGCATCAGTATTCCTGATTTGTCTCATCATTTGAAGCAATCTCCCGATAAGAAAGAAATGACGTTGACTTATGTTCGAAACATCCTCAACAAAGGCATGGAAAAATCTCTCTTTGGCTACAACTACTTTCAAGAGTTGTTTGCCGAATATATTGCCAATGCGTCTACGAAAGACATTCGGGATATCGCCCCCAGCGTGGCGGACCACTCAGTCCACTTGTTGTCGTCCAAAGCGGGAACAAGAGTCGTAGCCGCTTGCTCGTCGTATGGCACGGCCAAAGATCGTAAACGCATTATGAAAAGTCTCAAGGGGTTTTCCAAGAGCGGTTTGATGCATCGAGATGCTTACTTGGCCATTTTGCGACTGGTTCAAGTGACTGATGATACCGTTTCAACTCACAAAAATATTTTTCAAGAACTGCTCACGTCCGCACCTAATGCCAACAATGAAGGCGAGGATGAAGACGAGGCATCGGACGCGCCTGCTATCCTGGAACTGGCTCTTGATGAACGAGCATGCAAACTGTTTTTAATGTTGCTGATCACCGACGAGGTCGCTTGGAAGAAGCTCTTTGATCCCCTTGAGTTGAGTGTGATGGAAGATACAAATCCAACTGTTGCCATTGTGGAGGGGGATGAAACAACCGAGGTTCCTACAAGCAAAAAGGACCCGGAGACGCGACGCGAAGAATTGATGCAACACCTGCAGAAACCGCTTATCGAGTTGTGTACGAACTTTACCAAAGAATTGCTCTTTTCCATGTCAGGGTCGGCGCTGGTACGTGAAATCTATCATTCCTTTCATCCTCAAAGTCTCGTAGATTCAGTGGTGAATTTTTGCGAGTCAGAGCTGGATCGCAGCAAACAGAAGGATGCAGAGGGTGATGGTGGTGATGACAAGGATGGATCTACACCCTGTGTGTTTGAAGATCGGGTAGGTCATCTCGCAATAAAAAATCTTATCCTTTGCGATGTCGAGGACGAGGATGACAGCTCTCCCAATTTCGCCTCGTCGTTGTTTCACAAACTAAATGACCGCCTCGTGGAAGTAGCCGAGTCGAATCGTGGCGCCTTCGTCTTATCTGCTCTTGCTAAGGTTCCACTCATCCGTGATGACGTTGTTAAGAGTCTTAAGAAGAAATCCTCGAAGCTGAAACAATTAGCGGACAAGAGCACATCCTCAGCTGGTTATGAGGCCCTTCTAAAGGAGATTGCTTGAACTAGCGATGCACCCAAATACTAAAAACCTCAATCCAAACCATACTAATAGCTCTTAATTTACACAACAGTACTAATCACAGCTCATAAAGAACATCTTCGCTTTGTAGCAAGCACTTCAGCAACGGGTAATCGTTGCCATCGTGTAAGTCCCCTTCTGCGATGTCCCATTCAAGACTAGCGACAAGGGCACGGTGGGCATCAGAAAAAGCCCGTTGTACTTGAAAGATTCGGAAAGCATTGCGTCCAACATTATTCCCATACGAGAGAGGGTCGTCAACGAAGAGAGGATCGAATGCAAAGGGCATGGCGTGATCAACGGCTTCCATGGGGGCGTGTTCAGCTGGTTGTGGCAAGTGACTATAGAATCTCGTTCCGTTTTGAAAACGAGGATTTCGCATCAAGGGGGATGGGGAGCGACCCGCGGTCGCACCGCGGAGACCATCTGTGTTGCCTTTGTCGCTAAAACTGTTGCGACGGTAGAAATCGGGGGGGGCCACAGCAGTTGCAGGACTTGGTATTACTGATACGCCAGGCCACATGTGCTGACCTGCCACCTGCCGATTAGCTGGGACGTAGTTAGGCCTCGTGAAATACTGCCGACGCCCGACGCTGATTCCAGTGCTTCTAGGATCGAAACAATTGCCGTAGAAATCAAGAAATCCCATCAGGAGCGACCCGCAGTCTAGCCAAGAAGACTGCTCTTGAAGATATCGCGCGACCATCAAGAAAAGACAGTATGACGATAGACCCCCTGTGTAGGCAGTCAGCAAAGCTCTGTCGAGAAGAAACTGCTTCAGAACAAGAACCAAAGGGCGGAGCACAGGAAGTTCTTCCATGATCTGCTTCACCATCATGACTGCTTCCAGGCCATGGTGCTCGGCACTATCAAAGCTTATATCCAACTGAACAGTTCGAGCACGTGTATCCTTTGTAGCAACTTTGATCACGGGCACGACAGTGCGCTCAATAAGCTTCATGGAACGTGGGTCAATCCAAGACTCGCCCTTCAGCTTCCGCGCCAGTAACTTTTGTGATGTTTCATTAATAGCGTTGCGACCTTCCAGAGCCCCAGGAGCAAGAGCTGGAGTGTTCTTGTGAACAGCTGGAAGACAGATAATAAAATCAAGGTCGGAGGAGGGGAGACAAAGGCCGGTGACGTGGCTTCCGTACACCTTGACTTGAGCTCTAGGCCAAAGAGTATTTACAAGCCTTGTCATTCGCTCTACTGCAGCATCTCTCGTTCGGTCGAGTTTCCTATGCTGCATGTCTGTTGCGGCCACGAATCGAAGGATATCATCTGCCAACCTTGTCTTCAAGCCACTGGAGACAGCTTCTTGTGAGTCGCGTCCCACGGGCAGGGGGAGACCTGCAGGACCTTGCAGCGCCAGGCTGCTATTTGTAGGCTCAATCGACACGTCAGAGCCTGCAATAGTGTTCCCCGACGACAGCCTTCTACCGCTGTCGGTATAAGTGATCTTTCCATACCGGTCTTCATCCTCGCTCATTTGCGATTCGTATTCACCTCTGTGAACCCCCGCATCACTCATGGCACCAATGGTCTGCCCATTTTGGAAAAAAGGAGGCATGCACTCGGGATCGAATGAGGCGGCACCGTACAGCTGCTGGACATAACCCTGTGACGTATAGTCATACGCAGGGTATACAGCTGCTCCCTGATGAGCGGCCAGCTGGTTCTTAAGTCGTGCTACCTCAGCTCCGAGCGTAAGGCACATGTCTCGAAAGGTATTGCACTCTTCCTTTAGGTTCGAAGTTTCCTCCGTTTCCCGCTGCGACAGAGCCGAAGTAATCGTGGTAGAACCGTCTTTGCCGACGGTTATGTTGTCAGCATTCTCCTGGAGGCTTCGCCTACTGTCGTTCCAGTTTTGGTACTCCTCGTGCCCCTCGACAGCTGTCTCGCTTCTGGCGCATTGCTCCCTCTGCACTTGATGCTTGCTCAACGAGGTGAATCTTGCTTCTGCACTTAGACGAACAGGATTCCAAGAGCCACCCGAGGCCGACTTCACAGATTTGGCGGCGACGTTTCTGTATGAAGGCGGCCCGCTTCCTGAGTTCTGAGATTCATCACGCATATCTGCGCCTGTTTCGCTGCGGGCACAAACCTCTCCTGGTTGCCCCGTCTTTCTCGGGATGGCAAATTTCGATGTAGATTTCAAAAAGCCATCAGAGGACACTGTTCTCTTGGTGAGCACTTTCGCCGCTCCGGTCGCCACGTTGCGATATGAGGGGCTGCCTTCAGCAGCATGATTCATGGATCTTCGTCGTCGATCGCGAGCAAAATTCTGGTCGTCCCGAAACGAATTGATAACGCGAAGATCTTCCCTGGATAGACTGGCTACTAGGCGCCGCTTCGATTGTTCAACTGGCGAACTGGGTAAGCTCGAGGGCACTGTCAAAGTAACCCCGGGTGGCAGCTTTTCAGTCATTTGCGCACTCTTTTCACCAACTTTCACACCTTCACGTATATCCCGCAAATCGTCCAAGGACAGGAGAATAGGAGACAATCTAGGAGAAGGAGTTGCAGGCGCTTCAGGAGATATTGAACTCGACCGTGCATTAATCTCAATTGTGTCCGTTTGTCCGGTTGGCTCCGCTGATTCTGGTTTCTCGCTCTTTAACTCAGCAGTAGCACTACTATGCGATGGGTCAGCGCTGTCCTCTGCTGTCTCGAGGGGGCCGCTTTCCTCCTCATGATAAATGTCGAGTGATGGGAATTCTTCCATGGAAATTTCGGTCGAACCAATGTCAGATGCAATATCAGACGCTGGAGCTTCGTCGCCATTGTCGAGAGAGATGAAGAATTTATCTGATATACTCATGGTCTCTTCGTTGTTTTTGTCAGTTGAAGATGCTAATGATGCAGCGGTCGAGGATGCTGTTACTCTCTCAAGCCTGTTTGCGTCTGAAAGCTCTTGTTCTAGAAAAAACTCAGCCAGGATACTATGTTCCCTTGGAGGCAAGCACTGCGATTCCCCCCATCCGTCCTCGTTTGTTGCCCTTTGATACACGCCCCAAGGGTTGGAAGCAAAAGGTGCCGTACGAAGAAAGAAACCAGGCGGAAAACAATATTGAGAAGGGAATGTGTCACTATCAACACCTGCACCTGCGGGATTATTTGGCGAGAGTGCAGAGGCAGCGCCGACACTCCCATCAAGCAGCACAAGAGGAACGCCTCCTTCATCTGGCAGGCAGGCCTTGTTTTCATCACTGCTTGTCACTTCCTGTTTGGTATTTGATCGCGACTGCCGACTAGAATTGGGCGTGTTTCTTTGGCGTTGTTCTTTTTGTTGAGCACTGCTACCTCGAACACAACGACTTGCAGAGGTCACCGCAGCGGTCTTCGTCGGTTCGTTCTCCCTTCGTTTCTTTGTGGCAACTCGTCCTTGACGTCCAGTCGGTACGGAATCGCTCTCATCACTGGATACTTCCAATCCAACTCGATTAAAAACTTCATTGACAATATCGTTAAGCGTCGACAAGCACAAGACAATATTTCGATTTCGTTCGACAAATGGTGTACCGTTATCTGGAAAGGACACTCTCATTTCTGACGTTGGTGCAAGGTTGTTGTTGTTAGCAGTGGATTGGCTATTATTGTCCATTTCCTCGCCGTCGTGCTTATCTATGGAGACGCCCTTGTCATTCTTTTGGTCGTCTCCTTTTTCTGTGGTTGATGCACTGGATGACTGTGGCTCCGTTTGCCGCCTCCTGGAGGCAGTTTTCTTTCGCTGCTTTTTTTTACGGTTGTTCCGAGACGCAGTACCTGCCGGTCGCTGTGGTGTTGCAATTCCATTGGATTCCGGCGAAGACGACGCCACAGCGGCCAAGAGGTCTTTCCCAATTTGCGCAGAAATCTCTGACTGCAAATTCTGTTGCACACATACTCTGAGTTGGTCGGTTGTCGACCCAAGTTCCTGGATGGGGGTCCTCGAAATGCTCATCAAGAAAACCTCAGTCGATAACAGTTTTGTATTGGCAGAGGTCATTGATCCTGTAAACAGCTGACACTGTTTAAAACGCCAGAAATCGTCCGCGTCCAATAAATCGAACAGGAGGCGATCCCGAATGGTCGCTGGACGAATGACCTTCTCTGTTGGAATCAGATTTCGTAAGAGAGTTGACCGAAGAGCTCTTTGAATGGTTTGTTCGATCACTGCTTCATCCAGCTTGGCTGATAAATTGTCCCAGGGGCGACTCTTGGTCAATGGATGGACTCGTTTCTCGTTCGTGTAGGAGTGCCAGAGCGCAACCTCAAATCGGCTAACCAAGTACATGGGAAGGGAAAACAATTTCTGGGGATCCGCAGGTTCGAGCCATGGCGCACAAAAGGGCGGTGTGTTGTTGTTTTGATCACTGTTGTTCTCGTTGGAGTCGCGGTAGTGTGACTGGGATAAGAATCTACCCCGGGAAGCCACTTTCAAGATCCTTAAAATATCTGCCACAGTTTTAATCTGGGATGTGGCACAAAATGACATGTAGGGATTGCCACCACTTCCTGTTGGATTTATAGCATTGTTGTCGTTTGGGTTGAAATTGTCACACTTATCTATGACAGAGTAGGTCAAGAGAAACTTATCGGCTGCCCGCTCTTCTTCTGTACAACCGAGATCGAGCCCGTCTCCGCAAAAAAAGTTCCGGGCAAATATTTCATACCGTTGTGTTACCTTCATAGTGCTGTTACACGCTCTGTTGGAATTGCCATTTCGTTTCTTGTTCGATCCACCGCCTCCTCTTCTTCTGGATGGAGCTGTGGTATTATTGGAAGAAGATGGTGGCAAGGAGGCTAAAAGCGCTGCCAAATGAGGATTGTTTCCCACATTCACACCAGCATACGATTGGCGTTGAAAAAAGCGAAAATATCGAGGTCGTTTCGTTCGGTTGCGCAAGATTCGGGCGCCCTCGTGGCGACCATCCGTTTTGCCTCGGCCCGTTGCTGGTTGGTATTCGACGGCACGAGGATGAATGGGAGTCGGAGGAGGTGATTGTAATTTGACCATTTCCACAAGCAGGTCGTACTCGTGACTGCTGTTGCTGCTCCCAACGACACTACTAGTAGAACCTCCAACGCCACTTTGTGGACTGTCCTCGTCCAAAATGAAGGAAAATTCCATGGCATTCAAAAGCTGAGAACGACTGAGGCTTCGCAGCCACCGCCGAAACGCCACATGCTCCTTTTCCTCTTGATTCGCCATGGTGATGCCGATGATGATGCTGGCTTGCCTTTTCTATTGCGCCAAATGTCAAATTGAAGCGTTTGATAAGCTCAATTCTCACTCTCCAAATTATGAGGAGAACTCCTTTCTCATACTTATTTTGCCTCCAGGGAAGCCTCTGGATAAAACGACTACTTTGAACAGCTGCAAGATCTATTCCTAAATTCTACACACCTTTCTCGAATGCTCTTTCTCTCTCTTTCTTGTGTCGTGTTTTTCTCAGGCTCTACTTGATACCTAGATAGCCAGACAGCTATTCAAACGCTACCTTGAGTAACAATTATAATAGCACAGAAGCTAGCTGCCAGAGCAACTACTAGTAGTACCACGTACTGTCTCGTACTATTGTACTACGACGTAATACCAGTACCGTACTAGCTCTACGAACCTGCCGTAAGACGTGCACGAAAACAGCAAGTCCAGCCCCCATCTCTTCATCTATCACGCAAACACACAAAAATTTTACAGGCCCATCGTCGTTGATTTCCGCCTCGCAAGGGTGCGCGTTATCCGCATAGAAAGTTATCTTCATAGCAACAACACCAATAACGATAGGGCTACATTCTGAAGCAATCCTTGGCACAGGAAGCTAGACTACTCTACTAGCTGCTAGTTATCTTTAGCTACTGTAGTTAGTTTCCTCTACTCCTACATGTACAGCTCTATTCGTTTTCTTTGTAAGTTTTCTGCATCTTCAGATTGCGATATCTCTATTGATAAGTAGTGTAGTAGCCCATGTTTCCCTTACAATGAAGACAAGCTAGAGGGCACATGGGTGACAACAGTATGAAATATGATAGGAAAATTACGTAAAAGTACTGGGTAATAGGAGGAATTGTAGACTCTCCCAAGGATCCTCGACCGAAAGAGAAAAAACCACGCACAATCATTTGCTTTGGCAGTAGTAGCTAGTAGCTTTGTGCTTATGATGATTGTGTACTATAGATTATATTGGTATTGGAGCCAAGGTTCTTGCCAAGTTTCGTAGCATAGTTTGTATATTGGATGCAATCTTCTTGTCTTTGCATTCCACTGTAATTAATGCATCCAGCCCCCTCTCATCTGGAAATTCTACTTTCACATTACATGTTATTGTTCCATCCTCATCAAGCTCAATTCCGGATTCGAGCGGAGCGTCCAACTTAAACTCAAACGAGGCTGAAGATACGTCGTAGACAGCCTCAATGTCCTTGAACGATTTCTTGAGAAGGTCATGACAACATCGCAGACGAACCTCAGTAGGACTACGTCCATCGTCATCGTCTGCTTCTTCTTTGGCACTCTTTTGGGCTCGTTCGTCGTCTTCGGGGACATTCACGGGCCGAGAATGCCGACAAGGCCTACTAGTGAGTCGAATAGATGCTGCGCTACTCTGAGCATGCATCAGCAGGGCAATGGCAGCGTCGGCAATCATGTCACCCGCAGGGCTTCCTTCCCATTCCACAATCACCACACCCTTTGCGACACCACATTTTATCTGAACCTGAAATGGGTAAAAAAAGAAACAAAACCAGATTCAGCTGAATGATCAAACCAAATAAAGAATTTTGTACGTGCCTAACACTTACCTGACCACCATGTAGCTCAAACGTTACAGGCTCACTGCCATCTGCTTCCGTAGTTGTATCCGTCATATCATTACTTGTCTCCACAACATTCGCAAACATTTCCGTCAGAAAGAGCCGAATGGTACTGACTAATCCAATAAACGGAACATGCAATTTCGAGTGGATCGAACCGACTCGAAGTGGAGTGTAGGCGGCAAGGTCATCCGCGGCGACAATCTTAGACTGGAAGTTATGGGTCACAAGAATTCCCTGCACTTCATCCCCTTCTTGAACTTCCTTTTCGCGGTCGGCCAACGATCCCATGACTTTGGCTGAACGTCGACGGGCAAACTTTAGCTTTACTTCTTGCAAATTTGGAGGCATGGTGATGGTCGGCCTTTTACTCTGCATATACAATAAATAAATAATTGGCAAATGTTTGTGAATATTGTTCATCAAATTAACAACAGCATGGTTAGAGCCAACAATTCAAACATCAATTCCTAAGACAATTCGGTACAGAAACCAAAGATTGAGAATCTTTCATAATGGGACACTCACCTCTGGCAATTGCCGATATTGAAGCATCAATGCACTTTTCAGTCGTCCCATTTCGTCCTTTTGCCCATGTACTAGAATGATATGCTTGGGGGCCACTTGTTGAATAAAGCTTCTGTTTTGAACGAAATCAACATGAGCCGAGAAACTAACATAATCCACCAAGCAATTCAGAGGTTGGCGACGACCTTCCATTGTGACAACCTCCTTTGGCTGATTCATGATTTCTTTCGCCAGTGTATGCTCAACTGCGTACCCCGCAATCAACACTCCATTTTTTGGATCGGATGCCCATCGATCAAAAAGTTGACGAGAAACGCCAGACTGTAGCATACCCGGTGATGCAAAGACAACCGAGGGCCCGGAATCGTCAAAGTTGTTGACATCAATCGATTTGAGATTTTGAATATACCGAAAACTGAAGGGATTGCTAATGTCCATTTGTTGCCGAATTTTGACGTTCATCATGTTGGCGTAGGTCTGATACACTCGTAAGGCACGGGAGGCCAATTTACTGGCGTACCAAATGGGTATACCTTGCAATTTTGGATTGGCTTGCCAATATTCATCCAGGATCAGCAGAAGCTCCTGCGTAGATCAGACAGAAATCAAAGAAATATATGTGTGGTGAGATATCGCCAATAATTATCTATTGCATAAATAAACAGCACCTCCTTGTTTGTTGTTGTGGTTGCCTACCTGTGCCCGTCCCAATGCAAAGACCGGAATCAAACAGCGTCCATTTCGGGATACCACACGGTCGACGGTGCCACAAAACCGCGCTTCTCGTTCTCGTCGACTGGCATGGACTTGTACTCCATAGGTGGACTCTGTAATCAAGACATCGGGTTTCTTTTCCGGTATTTCTGCCGCCATTAAATGCCGATCCTCTTCCATGGAATAATCGCCCGTGTACAAGACCTTGCGCCCCCCGAGGAAATCAAGAAAATACATGCACGCTCCTAGGACGTGTCCGGCGTTGAGGGCATAAAAGGAAAGCCCTCCCAAATCGACAGTGGTGTGATAATCGATCAATTCTACCTTGTCCAGACACGTCATTAATTCAGCTTCGGTGTACAAGACATCTTCCGCTTTGGCATTGCGCATGGACAACAGTCGAAGGTAATCTCCCAGCAGTAGACGAAGGACCGCTTTTGTTGGGTGTGTCTATATGAATTGAATGTATGAATTGAATGTGGAAAGACCAGTATTAGCGAAGACAGTGCGAAAACAACATGAAGGCAGGTAACTAATAACCTTCTGTATTTACCATAAAGATGCGCCCACGAAAGGAAGTTCGTTCTGTCAGATAGGGAAGCGACGCTGCGTGATCCAAGTGGAAATGTGTGATTAATAGAACATCAATTTGCTCTGGTTCCACGCGATCGAGAAAGGGAAGTCCATTCATGCCATCGTAACCTGGGTGCTACAATCGTTTTGATTTTTGATACGAGAAAGAAGCAGGGGAGGGATTGAGGAACAAACGAAATAAGATCGAATTCATGCAAAGACTCATCAAGGTAGGTCAGACTGCCCGACAAACAGTACTCACAATTCCACAATCCAGCATGATCGTCATTCCACGAAACTCTAAAATGTGGCAAGATCTGCCAACCTCTTGGCCAGACCCCAGTGGCGTTATGCACATTACATCTTCCATTATGCCAGTTCTCCTCGTATTAGTCTGCTGTAATGTTTCAAACGTCGTAAGGTTTCAATGAATGAACGGTATGCCATTCAATTGATTGATTCATTGTCCGTCGTCTTGGCCATGGCCGGAGCACCGGGTCTCGCATCATTTAGAGAGCAAGCGTGCGTCGTTTTTATAAATTTTACGATGGACAGTTCTTACGCTTCCACCCGGGCAGTTTGTTTCAAGAAAAGGGCGGGATGACCGCGTTGGCACCGCCATGGATGCCAATCCTTGAGATACAAGTACAACCATCATGGTGACACAACAAAATTTAATTACGCCAAAAGAAGCCGGGACACAAACCTACTACAGCACAGAGCCATAAGAGAGGAACTAAGCAGCTTGAACAGAGCTAATCTGTTGACTTTCTCGCTTCACTACCACCCCTCTCTTGATTGGAGCCGTAGCCTGAACGGCAACCTTTGGACCTATCGATAGATACGACTTGCTGCATCGATTCTTTCACCGACACATACAGCACCTATCTTCATCATTTGTTGGTGTTTTGGCCAAGCCGTGTTCCAATCCATACAGTACTGCTGCACTGTTTGCTTTTGATTTCATACAATACAAATACATGCATGATCATCATGTCGCCTTACGACAAGATGCATATAAGTGTGGGGTCCGTTCGGTGTGCCAATGAACGACGACAATATGGAGCTCTCCTCATGGTCACGGGATTGTGTGCCATCTTTACCCCCATTGGCCAGCTGGTGACTGCCATCAACAGCAATGGCCTTGACCAGGATATCGATGAAGATCTTTCGTCGACCACCTTTTGGGCCTTTATCGGATCGGTTTGTGTCATGGTCATTGGCTTGGCAGCCTTTTTTACAGGATTTGCAGAATGCATTCATGACTCTGGATCCACAAGAGTCACTGCCTGGACCATGCTACTCACACAGGTACGTGTCGTGAGCACTTTTTTAAAACAACAACTTGTCTTTTGCAGAGAGGCGTTGTTGGATTACAATCATGATTTTGTCTGGAGGGGCACCATTTGTTTCTAAATCTCATTTTTTCATCGGTTCAGACGGCATGGATTCCTTATATGACGGAACTGGTATACATTGGAAAGAAGGGCACACAAGATGCTCCCGTCTTCTGGACCTTGCTAGATGGCACTGGGGCAGAAACTTCTTATGAAATGACCAATACGGACGTGAAATTTGTGGCTTCCATGGGGTACGTTTCTTCCACTGTACTCCAATAACTGATTGGATGGATTCAAGCGTAAACTTGCTTTTGATGCTAATTTTGTTTTTCACTTGACCCCTCAGAATCCTCGGCAGTGCATCCTACATGTTCGCCTTTATTGGAGCCATTTCCTTTATGCAGTTCTCACTGTACACGTTTTACAATGCTATCCCAGAAGACCGAAACTCGGGTTATTTTGCGGGTCGGTTAGGCTTTTACTCTCTCGTGCTTTGCGCCGCTGGGATCAGTCAACTCATGCTTGGCAGTTATTTGCTGACAAACTTTGACATGGATGATGGTCGTCTCGTAGGAGGATACATCCAAGTTGGATTCTACACCATTATTTTCCCTTCCATGTCCATGGTGGTGGGTGGCTTACAGGTAATCAATGGGCTATGGGGATTTGCTCGATCCTTGGATGTAGCACACGGAGGACCGGATGATATACTCTATGCCTTTTCTATAGCCTTTCAATGGATGGCCATGTTGAGTGTGCAAATTCTTGCCCAAACTGGTTATTTGCCTGGGGATACAAATGCGACTGCAGCACAAGGAGCTGTTGCCGTTACCTTTGCGATTTGCTTGATGCCACCCTACCTCGACTATAAAATGAGAAATACCCTGGTGGACATACCAATCGACTACTACGGATGCTCGGATGAATACGAGAACGACCGTCATTCATATGAATGAGCAGGTAACAATGGAACGGCAAGACAAATGTAATCGTTCAAGAGACAATGGCGCGGGGGTAGACAGAGGGGTGATGCCGTTGTCGCGTCCCTTCTCAAGCCATCAAAAACACACCGGATGCAAGCATAACCCCCGACCCGGGAAGCCCACAATAAAAAGTAGATTCGGGAGACAAAATGTTCACATGTGAGGAAATGCCATTCGCGCGGGGAAAGGCGCTTCGTCGAGAGAATTCATGTCAGTTTGCATGCACCGTGCGAGGTTGAACTATCCACGGTACTTTGCTACTACAATCCACTGTTTCAGAGGAAAAAATGTTTAATCAGTAGTTAAGATTATTATGTTAAAATAGCAATGTATCCTCTTTCTCGGACACTGCTCTCAGAGTTTGGCACCGCTTTAAACATCCAAGTCAAATGCATTCATATTCTCTGCATTTGAAGTAATAAAATTTCTTCGCGGTGCTACTGAATCCCCCATGAGAATGCTTAGTGTTTGGTCCGCGAGAGCCGCGTCTGCTACAGCAACCTGTATGAGGGTTCTTCGCTCGGGATCCATTGTGGTTGACCACAATTGCTCCGGCATCATTTCCCCAAGTCCCTTGAATCTAATAGCGTACAATAAAAAAAAGGATGAGCGCGTGTTGTAATTGAAATGAGGCTGAGTAAATGCATAGAAACTCCCAACATTAAAGTGCACGAACCTTTGAATCGCCACCTTTCCTGAAGCGCATGCTTCGCCAACCTGTGATCTTTCATCCAAGCCAAGTATTTCCATGACGGCATCCTCCTTTTCTTCTTCGTTAAAGGCGTATTTTTCCTTTTTAGATCGGCCAGTACCACCCGTCACCTTGTACAGCGGAGGCTGTGCAATGTAAACATGTCCTTTTTCAATCAGTTCTCTTTGGTACCGAAAGAAAAATGTGAGAAGGAGCACTCGAATGTGCGCCCCATCTACGTCAGCGTCAGTCATAATGACAATTCTGCCATATCGGAGTGCTTTTGGATCAAATTCGGAACCTTTGACACCCAGTCCTAGAGCAGAAATGAGCCCCTGCAGCTCGGTATTTTGGTATATTCTTTCGGTGGCAGCTCTTTCGATGTTGAGAATCTTTCCACGAAGAGGAAGAATCGCTTGTGTTCGACGATCTCTCCCTTGTTTGGCACTTCCTGCTGCCGAGTCACCCTCTACGATGAATATTTCTGATTCGGATGAGTCCCGAGAGGCACAATCCGCTAGCTTACCGGGAAGCACCGTAGATGTGAGCAATGTTTTTCGGCGCACCATGTCACGAGCAGCCCGGGCAGCTGCTGCCGCGGCTTGCGCCTCACTTGCTTTTGCGTAGATTGCCTCGAGAAGATCGGGGCGAAAGTCAAACAGTTTTGTCAACTCGGTGGAAAGCAATGAATCGACCGCAATACGAACCTCGGGATTGCCTGTTGTAGAAACAGAAACAGAAAATTGGAAATAAGCATAACAAACCAGAAATAGTACAGTACGTTGCGTGGGTTATCCAACCCAAAGCTCGAGGGATAGTCACACATACCGAGACGCCCTTTGGTCTGCCCTTCAAATTCGGGTTCCGCCACGGATACTGAAATGATGGCGGTAAGACCTTCTCGAATGAATTCCCCAGGCAAATTGGATGCTCCTTCTTTGGCTTTGCCATATCGCTTAACCACCTGATTGATCGTTCTTGTGAGAGATGTCTTGAGACCGTCCACATGACTTCCTCCATCGCGCGTCCTAATATTGTTGCAAAAGGAAAGAATCGATTCGGTATACATGTCCGAAGACCACCGCAGCGCTACAGAAATGGCAACGGGGGGAGATCCATCATTGGAAGCAGCGGTTTCCCCAGAACATAAAATAGTAGCTCCATCCTCGGACAGATAGCTCCCCATAGGATCTGCTTTGTTGATTTTGGTAGTGGATTTTTTACCACCTTTGCTGCTCTGCAAAAGGGGCGTCTTGGTACGACAAAGTAATTCGGCATACTCTGCCAAACCTCCGGCATGGTAAAATACTTGAAAACGATTGCGACTTTTGCTACTCGAGGAATCCGAAGACTTTTTCTTGGTCGTTGTTCGTTCTCGTTTATCTTGAAGTGTCAAGAGCAGTCCCGCATTAAGGTAGGCGATCTCGTCCATCCTAGAAGACAATCGGGAGGTATCAAACGTGATATCCGGTTCTCCATTCTCACCTTTAAAGACGGATACATCGGGTAAAAATGTGACCGCCGTCCCCGTGTTGCGTTTCTTTTGGAGGGACTGCAAGATTTCCAATTTTTGGATTTGTTCCTTCAAGTCATTTTTATCGTCATCATCGCTGGTGGATTGTTTCGCCTTTAATCGATCCATTTCTTGGACAATGCTGTCATCCACGACAGATGCATCCTCCTCATCTTTGTCGTTGTTATTTTTTGGGATATCTGTAATCTCCAACAACCCCGTCGATGCTCCTCCTTCAAATCGCATGCGGTGATTTTTGCTCTTGCGGGATACCGTGACATCCACATGGGACGATAGCGCATTGACGACACTGATTCCGACACCGTGCAATCCACCCGAGACTTTGTATCCACCACTCCCACCTTGATTGTCAAATTTTCCACCGGCGTGCAATACGGTCAGAACCGTCTCCAGAGCCGAAATTCCAGTGGTGGGATGAAGATCGGTTGGAATTCCACGGCCATCGTCGACGACAGTACAACTGCCATCGGCATTAATAGTCGTGGTAATGTAGGTGGCATGACCCGCCAAGGCTTCATCGACGGAATTGTCCACGACTTCCCAAACGAGATGATGCAGACCATCCGGTCCCGTCGATCCAATGTACATACCGGGGCGTTTTCGAACTGGATCTAGACCACTCAGCACTGTAATTTGTCCGGCATCATAGGCATTTTGTGTGGAGGTTGTGGTTTGTGGTTTGTTTTTCGTTGGGCCACTCTTGCCGTTGGATTTTTTGGAGGCCGTCGACTTTTTGGAAACTGCTTCGGGAGTATCAACTTCTTCCTCGACAGCCGATCGGAGTGGAATTAAAAGGCTTCGCTGCTGTATTTGAAATCGCATCGAGGATGAGATAGAAGGCGATGGAAGAAGGAAGGATTGCGTCACCGATATCAGTAAAGCTCCACTGAAAATGAAGAGGCATGCCTGCAAATGAATGCATTTTTTATGTCGCGGATTCTTCATGGTACACAAAATATATCAGCTGTGAATAAGGTTTGTACGGAGGAATAAGTCTAAAGTTCAGTTACAACATGAAGATAAAGTATGAATGATACAACGAAATTGGTAAAAACTTAAACTAGACTACTACAGTTGCATCGAGTCGTTTTGTCGTCATGGTCGTTCACGTGCACATGCAGCCAGTCAGATACATGTATCAGGGTTGACGTGTGGAAATCCAATCAAATGATGGATTATTCGATGGAGGGGCATGAATCACGAGCTGGAATGGAAATTATGAAGAGTTTATGTGCGTCTGACACTTTTTCTTCTGTTTTTCCTTCCGGCGTCTCAGCCCCCCCCCCATCCAGTTGGATTTGCAGCAATACAACCCACACCTTTGACAGCTCCTTTGACCACCTTTGAAAGATTTTTGATTCAATAGAGAGAGAGAGAGAGAGAGCCGTCGAGAGATTCTTTAGGCACAACAGCACATCATGGATCTCCCGGCCCTCTCTGCACAAGTCTGCGATCATATTCAAAAATGTATAGATAGACGAACGATGTCATTTCAATGTTCTTCTAGTAGACTTCTACTAATCCATATGACCGACAATAGCGGCAATTACGATTTGCTCTATGTTAACATTGTTCATTTAATCCCATTACAAAATTAGTCTTTTTCTCCTACTTTGTGAAGCAAATAGCGCGATTTTGTAGTAAGTAGCCAATGCCCATAACTACAAGTAAGGGGCTTCAGTTGCTTCCAAGTTTGGATGGCACGGTATGTCCACGAGGGAATGTTGTCAGGTCAGGATCAACCAAGAGGGAAAAAAGGAATCAGATATGGCTTGATTCTCTCCATGACTTTCTCAGCTGTCGTTGTTGTTTCTGCTGCAGCAGTCGCTCTTGCTGTAGTTCTTGCGTTTGTTCGTCATTTCCGCGCAATTGGCGTTGTTTCCTTCGACCACCAAAATTCGATTCAAAATCCGCGTAAGCCTCGGCAATCAAACGAACCAAAACATCTTTCTTTTCCAAATCTCCATTGTCGCTACAATTAAAGAAAACACAAAGTGCATCTTTCACTGGAGTGTTGCCATCTTCGCCATCTCCAAGGTTCAAATTGATGTAGGCTCTAGCAGGAGACGGGACCGTAATCAACGCCAATAAAAAAGAAGCAAAGAAGAGAGTTCGAAGACTGATTGTTCTTATCATGGTAGATGTGGATCGTTTTTCTCAGTGTATAGGTAATATATTTCGAATTTACAGGGGAAGAACAAAACTAGTGAGTTTATATTTGTTCAGAATTCTCAGTTTTCAGGTGCCTCGCAAAAAATGAGTTTTATCGTTGTTTCAAAAAGCTGCCCTGCGTTCTTTACATGTACTCTTAACAATAAAAAACCTTTTCAATATATTTATGTTAGCAGTCCCGGATGAATCCAGTCGTAGTTGTCAAAGATATCAAACAACGACGACAATAATGATGATACTAAGCCACCATGATGATTGATGAGCCGATGCATACTCTAGTATGATGGCATTCATGCATTCTTCTGTTGTATTCCCTTCCGACAATAACAATAAAACTAGTAGTGACCTTGGATTAACACGAAGAACCCTGGACTTGATCAGGCAAAAATACCCCAATGACAAAGATACGGTATCGGGACTTTTATCATGAGTACCATGGCCATCAAACGAGGCACCTGAAAACTCTGCTCCCCGAGCTGAGAGCAACGGGCAAGGACCTCATTTGGCTTGCAGGAGGTGAGAAAAGTTTTAAAAAAGATAGTGTTCTTCTATTGGATTTTATTCTGATGAGATGGCATTTATGGGATGAATTGAATAAAACACTTATCGCGTTTCCCACGCCTTGCAGATTCTTCCTTGGACAACAAATACTGGTGCGTTGATGATCTCCCCTGCTGCCCTCCCAGTTTCACTTGTGTAAGTTTATAGCAAGCTGTTCTTACCCTTTTCTTTTCCTTGTCATGCCCAGGTTCAACGAAACAGCTCCAGCTGTTGGGGCGTACAAGAATGTTTTATCACCGCCGACGTCGGTGTGTGACGTGACATATTGGGTCAACGAACAATGCGAGCGAGAAGGTCGCAACATGGCTGCAATAAACACTGCAGGTAGGAGATTCTATTATTACTCAATTGATTGTAGTACTTTTTTCCCTGTTTTGTCATTTTTAAAAAGCGTTTCTTTGGTTGTAATGATTTGCAGTGGAGGCGACAACTCTCAACGAAAGGACGCTCAAGATGCGAGCACAAGATGAGTTTCTGAGGGATAACATCGAGCGAGATGACATTCTGGTTGTATCTGTGGGTGGGAATGACGTTGCTTTGTGCCCAGCCCCGTGCACTATTGCGTCTATGTGCGGTATACTGTGTCTCCCACTGTCATGCATTCAACAAGGGTTTACCTGCGGCACTGTACCTGTACGTATGGGCCTGCACTACTGTTTCATTCAGCATTCTATTTCTGAGGCTGAATCCATAAGGAAGGGAATCCTGGCATCTCACGTCTCTCACTCTGACCTTGCTATTCTTAAATATGCAGGTTGACGACTGTTGTTGTGGTTGTGGTCCCTCTCTTGCTTCCTGTGCTTGCGCCTTCCCGCCTTGCCTTGGCTATGTGCGACATCTCTTTGGTACCAGGTTTGTAATTAGAGACACCACGGTGAGCTGATTGTTGCGGCCGATATCTTACAAGCTTCGATTATTTGCTTCCTTGATAACTCGACGACAGGGTCCAATCATACATAAACAAACTGACCAAACGGCAGAAACCAAAGAAAGTCCTCGTGTGCATGATTTACTTTTTAGATGAATCACCGACGCCGAGTTGGGCTGGCGGTGCGTTGGCTGCATTGGGATACAACTCGAATCCTTTAAAATTACAAGCACTCATTCGCAAGGCCTTTGCCGAGGCCACATCGTAAGAGAGGAATTGGTTTTGTGACTTATCCTCAGGGCTCGTATCATTATGAACTAACACACAATGTTTTGTCCTATAACCAGAAATATCTCGATTCCGGGTACCCAGGTTGTACCTGTCGCACTGTATCATGTTTTGGACGGTAAGCATTCGCGAGATTACGTGGCACGCGTGGAACCAAGTGCCACTGGCGGGTCAAAAATGGCGCAGTACATTTTGCATATGATTGACCAGAGTGATAGTACTAGTGCTCCCAGTGAAACTGGCTACATTCGCGATGCATCGGCCCCTCCACCTGCTTACATGTCAGAGCGAGTATAGACGGCAATAAAAGCAACTAAACCTCCTTAACAAAGGAAACCGTTGACTGTACTACGGCGTAGTTTGTCGCCCAATGGATTAGCATCTTTAGTCTGACAAGTGTCTCTGGCTTCGTCATGACTTGCCACTTTGTTCTATGCCTTCTTGCCCAGCTTTGGCATCCAACCTTGCCGCCTCTCGCAGAAGCCCTAGATCAACGGCACCGCACACAAGGCTGTATCCCTTTTGAAACATGTCACGTAGGGCAACTCCTGGAGTACGGAATCCACCAAGCAAACAGGGACTGGCCAGGACCGCCTCTTCGGCTCGTTTGAGCAGTGCTTGGACATCGGGATTGTCGAATTGGCCCAATCGGCCGGCACTTGCAGACAGATCAAAGGGTCCTATAAAGATGAGATCCACACCCTCCACTGCGGCTATCTCGGGAATTGCCTCGACCGCCTGGGGCGATTCGACTTGTACCATGACTAGCAAATCCTCCCGACACTGCCGCAAATACTCATCATTCGTAGCCGATGAACCCCAACCACTGGCCCTTACAAAAGGCACTGCACAACCTCGTATTCCGTCGATATCATCAATGCTGTCATTTTGTCGAGGGTATCTTGTGGATCGTACCACTTGCTGGGCTGTTTCAGCATCTTCCACCATGGGAACTAATACTCCACCTGGTAGTCGCATACTATCTAAAATCTTCTTCATCTGGACAGGATCATGGGGCGAATCCAATCTCACGAGAGCTTCTGGCGGCGACATATTCTCTGTCCTGAAATAGCGAGCTCCAGCATCGAAGGCTTGTAGCAGGGATTGGCAGCTTTGTGTATTGGTAGGACTGTGTTCCATATCGAGTAATATATGCCCATATCCTGGAATGCCTGCCAAGAGCTCGGCAACAACGGGCGAGTCCGAAAGGACCAGGGGACCATATGTTTTTCCACCCTGGAGCAGCCGTTGTCTAAGACTGAGAGCTCTTGTAGCCATGTTGTCGTTGTTACCGTCGATGGACGAGGAGAAGCTAGAACAAATCAGAATCCTAGCAAAAAATATGTAAAAACTGAATGTGAACGTGTGCAGTCTCCGATTCAAAATTGTATTCATTCTTCTCCTTCACAGCGGTGTGCACAAGACAGCCAGCATAAGCTCTGATTGTTGCTCGTTGACAGTTTGATTGATTTATTTACTCACCATCTCGCTCAGCACTTCATAACATCCGATGTAAAAATAATAACAAGATCTTCGCGAAATCGAATGAGAGTGAAAAAGATCCAAGAATTGTGGAGAATGTGTGCGTGTGCATTGTGAAGTGAGCGCACACTTATTCTCTTGTCCGCTCAACCTCGATCCATTTGAATAGCTTTTTGTGTCCACCCTGATTTCTCCCGGCCCGGATTTGTTCCACCGACAGTGGAGGAAAAGAATGCCGTGCACTACTTCTCTGGCAGATCTCGGCGTCCGTGGCCATGCTCGTGCAGGCGGAGAAATTTTCCTGAGCGAAATTAGGTGGCATTGTCCATGAGATCAACAATCCCCTGACTACTAGTAGGGACGAAATAGACCGTTATGATTTCGCCTGGAGCTGATGTGTAGGGTACGACCAGAGAAGGATTACAAGAGGCATTCTATATTCTTTTTGGTGAGAAATTGAAATTGAATCTTTTTGCTTTCAAAACCGTCGGGGCGATTTTTTTCTACTGCAAGTTTAGATCCATGGTTTTTATAGCCACTATGTGAAAAAGCATGCGGTGTGCACTACATGCAGAATGGACTTTGTCGTGGCTGTTTCTATAAACTCAGAGCTTTGAACGTTGCTCTAGAGCGTCTTGCCCCTTTCGTTTCACGTAAAGAGTTTTTATGACATGAGCCACAACATTTGAGTCTTTGTCCGTTACCATCACTGGAAGATCGAAGACCCGTTTTTCTTCTGGTTGCATATCTTTCAATGACTTCACAAGGTCATCATCTAGGTGAAACTCGGCCATCACACACCGTCTCCCAGGTGATTTATAGTCTATCCGTGCTCCTTTATCCCACACCACGAAATCCTTTCCCAGAACATTCAGAAGCATGAGCATGTACCAAGGATCTGTCATGGAATACAGCGAGCCACCAAAGTGAGAACCGACATAGTTCCGATTGTACCATTTCAATGGCATGATAATCTTGGCGTATCGAAAGTCTTTGCTTAATTTGGTGGCACGAATTCCAGCTCCGACCAGTGGCGGATAGAAGTTAAGAACATTCCTGAGCACAGGCGCACTCATGCCAAACTTCGTGAGACTTCCAAACATCTTCATATTTTCAGCTACAGTAATAAATATCTGGTGAAGTGTGTTTAGAGTTTCGAATCAGTAGATGTGTAATGTGGACGGAAGGCAACCCCAAAGTAGACAGGCGATGTCGAAGTCGATTGTCATTCATTGTTGTTCCGATGGAAGGCCTTTTGCACACGACTGATCGATGATAGCATCGTGCGCTTCGCCTGAAGTCATCATCATCGGCTCATTTTTGTGCTTCCAGACTGATCCACGAAGAGGTGCGCGTCATGACAGCAATTCTGTCACAGCAGTCTCAAAAGGCTAAAACATTCTACAGTAGCTACTCTCTAGCTAGTACTAGCTAGTACTAGACTAGTCTAGCTAGCTATTAGCTAGAACAAGTAGGCCAGGGCTAGGTACTGGTACCTGTAGCTGGCAGCACTTCAGGTAGTGTCGACAAGATAACAAAAAACCAGAATTCATAGATGGTGGCACGTTGACTATTAGCTAGCTATATTTAGTTAGGATTCGGCCTTCCCTGGGCTTTGAAAGGTAACACCTCGTACATCCATATACCCGGCACGTTCCATCCGGAATGCGATTTTCTCTTTCATCGCCACTCTGTAATTCTACTACTAGCTAGGAGCTAGCTAGAGTAGCAGTGGACGACCACTAGTAGTTTGTCCAAAAACTTTATTTTCATCTTAGATAGCAGGAAGCTATTGAAATATTGACAAATGTACATCCACCTGTTCCAAAGTGGAGCTCAAATCAAAGAGGATCGACGGTTGAAGGTGCAGCTTTCTCCAAGTTGAGTAAAAACAAACTACTGTTCTTGCTTGCTCTCCCACAACTGCAGGTGTGTGTCGAGCACAGCATAGTCCCCATCAGGTAAGAAACGATGGTCCTCCACGTGACAATTGGATGGAGGGTTGCTACTAGGACTGCAGCTCTTGGTAGCTACCACAGCATAATGACGTCCCGTAGCAGCTCTCCAAATCACGCGGGAAAACAAACCCGATGTTTCCAGTGCGGGTCGAACATGCGTGGCAAAGTTATCCGCATATTCATCCAAGTAGGGTTCGGTGGCTCGCAGCAAGGAAAATAAAAGTGCATTGGCTCGTTGAGCGGCATATGCAGGACTTTCAAAATCCATTTCCCCCATCCACAGTTGGCCACCTGGTTTTAGAATGCGATGGGCTTCCCGAATGACATTCACAGCAGCGTCGGCAGGCAATTCGTGCAGGACAAACATGATCTGTACAATATCAACCGAGTTCGAATCTAGTTGGGTATCTTCGGCATTGGCCACCCGAAATTCGACCGTATTCTTAGCTCGCTGATCAATGGCATTGACCCATGCCTCTCTGGGTGTGTTGTTGCTGCTGCTATCATTATCACTCGCTTCGTTCATGCTAGCCAGAGGTGCAAGATCCAATAGCTTCTTCCCTACATGGACATAATAAGGAGACAAATCAATCCCAATCACCTTGTCCAAGTATGCTTGTCGTGTTGATTCAGTCATTTTCGTTTTTTCCAAATCCTCCACGGGGAATTTCGTTGTCGCCAAGTTACGGCTGCTCAAACCTGTCCCACAACCAAAATCCACGGCCACGACATTCTCGTTTTTGTGGGATGGTAGGCGAGCCCCCGCTTGGACCAATGCCCTTTCAAAGGCTTGTCGAAAGACCGTCTCCCCATTGGCACCATGTTGAGGGAAATTGCGTGCCCCCACCGCACGAGATGCAATTTCTTGTTCCATGGCAGCATCCATGCACAAATTTCCCTTTTCGTAGGCGTGAAAGGCACTTTTGGCATAATAGTCTGGATACTTCATGGTCGCAGCGTGTTCCACATCATAATTATTGTCATTGCCATCCAGGCTCAATTGATTGGAAATCCAATCTTTGGCCTGTCGCCATTCGATGCCATTGGCTTCCGCTGTCTTGACCATGGTATTTCGGGCCTGTGGAACCAAAACGTAAGTCCACAAGGGGCTGCTCAAGGCAAAATTCAAGAGCGATTGTGCCAAGCCTTGGCGGGGTGCATAATAAGACGGGGATGTTGTTGAGGAAGACGAGCTCGAAGTACCAGTTTCAGTTTTCTGTTCTTGTTCCATTGATTGTTTGGTTGCCCATATTGGTTGACGGGGCCACTGTGAAGAAAGCTGCCGTTGTGGGAGGGCTGCGGGACAAAACGCAACATTCTCGACTACGAGTAGCGACAGGCAAAGCAACAGAATGGGAAGACAATCGTTTATTACTGTCATGGTAGTGGGCATCTAATGTCGAGGAATAATTTGGAAGGCAGTAGTAAAGAATGCAGGTAGTCGTTCGCCTTGCTACTACAGTGTTGTGCAATGGTTGCATGGATTGGCAGTTGCATCATGCAGATAGGAGTTGGTTTTTAATCTTTGGGTTTCATTCTTGCTTCAATTTGGCAAGGGATAGAATGAATGGAGGGTCAGTCACGAGTAAAAATAGGATCGCACACTAACCGAAATCAATTAAACCCATCTTAGGGTTATTCCTGTCTTACCACTTACTAAACTCGATGTGCTGAACCACACAGCGGGCAAAATTAATCGCATGCGGCGATGCCGCATGCTGTGCTACCACGGCTCTTTATCTGGCACAGCTCGTTGTCGTTGTTAACACCCACTGTCGATCCCTCTCGTGCGGAGTAGTACCTTCAGGACGCAATAATTAAACCAAAAGCAAGATGGGAGATTCTACTGTTGTGATCAAGACCCGTAAATTCATCAAGAACCCCCTTCTTGCAAGGAGGCAGGTGCGTTTCAGACAATTCAATGGTTGTGTAGTGTAGTTCTTCCGCTGTAGTAGTACTTGCTGCGGATGCGGAATAGTGTCATGGCCAAGTAGAGGCCCGCTGTTGCTGTTGTCCGCCTGGACAGACCGCTGCAGTAGCATTTGTTTCTTTCGCTATGTTTAGAAATACGTAGTCAAACAACCGATATTGTCTCACACTCCTTTTCTGCGCCTCCCCCCGTGGCTTTGGAACTCACAGATGATTGTGGATGTCATCCACCCTGGACGAGCAAATGTTCCAAAGAAGGAACTCCAAGACGTGATTGGAGGCATGTACAAGGCCGATCCCAAGCTAACCTTGGTATTTGGTTTCAGAACTAAATTCGGAGGAGGAAAGTCAACTGGTTTCTGTGTCATCTACGACAACGAAGATGCTTGCCGGAAATTCGAGCCCAAACACAGACTTGTTCGCAACGGCATGGCCGAGAAGGTAGAGCGATCCCGTAAGGCCATGAAGGAGGCCAAGAACAAGGGACTCAAGGTTCGTGGTACAGGTGCTAGTATTGCGAAACACAAGGCGAAGCGTGCTGCCAAGAACGAGTAAATCCAATGCAGTAACAAGAAAAATAGATGGTATTTATTCTCCAAACCAGAAATGTCGCCCCATTCATAATATACCCTTCGTAGTTCGCGATGAGAATTTTTTCTTTCATCTTCAAGACCCTCAAGTTAGCATGATATTAGTCTAGTAACAACCTGACGAGCCATGCAATTCGGTTGTCTTGTTATATTCCCCATGAATATCCCAGCCTAAAAGGAAAGAAGCATATCTCTTCTAATCCATGTAACCTGGGGATTGGAGTCCCGGCCTAGCTGGTTACACCTGACTAGTACGTCGATGTTGTCTCTCCCCGCTTGTACCACCTAGGCTTGCTGCTGGTCACTCCACAGCTTCCTCTGCAGTCAATTGGCATTGCCAATATGCCGAATGTTTAGATGTTTCAATCCTCCTTCATCTGATCGCACCAATTACTGTAGTTCTGCAGGATTTACGGACGTAGACCTGCCCATTTCTGAATATTATCAGATAGAATCTAGCTAGCCTTCTTCATTGTATTCATCAGTGAGTGCTTCACTGTACCTAGCTCCCAAGATACAAAATTATGCTAAGTAAGCACCAAATCAATCAAAGCAATTGAATTTGACATCCTTGACTCATAAGTTGGTTCACACACAAGTGATACTTATCCACTATAAAAAGCAAGAATGTCTATACCCATATGGAACCCACTGCACTCACTTGACAAGCATTTACCAGAGCAGCCCGTTATAAGCTTTCTTCAGTTAAAAAATTCAAAAAATACATCATTTCAAAAGCTGTACCCCTGACAGAAGTGTTGACATCTTTTCTTGGATCCCCTTTGGTTGACTGTGTAGAGAAACAAGGTGCTCGTTACTTTTTGCCCATACTATAATATAAATATGCTTATTATTTCATATTTGAAGTATTGCATTTTTTCCCCAACCCAACCTTTAGGTACTAAAAACTTTTGCCACGAACAACGCTGGCTCATCTCCTCCAATAAACTACTATAATGACTACGGCACTGTCGAGTCTACCTTTCCTCTAGCTAGCTAGTAGTCTCCAGTAGCTTCCTTCTTGGTTTTTGCAAGTGTGCCCCCAAAAAAATTCAGACCCTCATCAAGCTGAGTTGAATGGAGACGCTGTTGGGTGCAGGAAGGACAAGGCTAATATTTACAGTACGTCTGACCGGCGACGTCGTAACAGAACTAAGATCCGTACTTTAGATACCGCACGGCTTCCGATAATCCATCACACGCTTCGCTTGTTGTCGGCATCACTTCACGAGTGCGTTTGTTAGTGTAGAGGTCGGATAATCCAGATCACGAAATCTTTTACAGTATTTGCAGTAGACCAGGTTGGCATAGGGGACTATTATTATCATCTGTTATCCTGAAGCTACAGTATTGTTGTTTGGAGCCCACTTCTTTAATTCTTAGCGTACTTTATATTCAACATGTTGAGTCGATCCACATCTTTGTTGCAGAAATCTGCTGCTCGTCTTGGAGGACGAGTTCGCACTGCTGGTGCTCCATGGGCGGCTGCTTACAATGGCGGCGAGATGAAAGCCTACTTTTCCGTGGCTCCTCAACCATCCGAGTCGATTTCCGATGTTATCCTTGACAAGTATGTGGCTCCCAAAATGTCGTCGGCAACTTCTGCTGCACCAGAGCAGCAGCGTTCTCGTTTGCCCAACGACACGCGTGACCGCAACGATTTGTATGCGGAAGAGGACGAACGCAGCATGGCCGGTGTAACGGCCTCGGTTCGTCACAACTGGACCAAGGAACAAATTGCTGAAATTTACAGCCTTCCCTTTCATGATCTCATGTACCGTGCCGCCACTGTCCACCGCATGTACTGGGATCCCTCCGAAGTCCAACAGTGCACTTTGTTGAGCATCAAAACGGGCGGATGCACGGAGGATTGCAGTTATTGCTCCCAGTCGACGCGACACAAGACTCATGTCAAACCAACGCCGACGATGAAAGTCCAAGAAGTCTTGGAGGCGGCCGCTCGTGCCAAGGAAGCTGGGTCGACTCGCTTTTGTATGGGTGCCGCATGGCGTGAATTGGGCAATAAGAAAAATGCCTTTAACCATATCTTGGAGATGGTCCGTGGTGTCAATGGTATGGGACTCGAGGTTTGCTGCACATTGGGTATGCTCAATGCGGAACAAGCCAAGCAGCTCAAAGAAGCAGGATTGTCTGCCTACAACCACAATCTTGACACCAGTCCGGAGCATTATCCCAATGTGATTTCCACGCGATCCTATGAGGATCGGCTCAATACCATTGCCAATGTCCGAGATGCTGGTATCAGTGTCTGCTGTGGAGGTATTTTAGGACTGGGGGAAGAAGAGTCGGATCGTGTTGGATTGCTTCATGTCTTGGCCACTCTTCCGGAACATCCGGAATCGGTTCCCATCAATGCCTTGGTCGCCGTCGAAGGAACTCCCTTGGGTGAAAAGGATGATATTGGCAAAGTCGATGCCTTTGACATGGCACGTATGATTGCCACCGCCCGTATTGTCATGCCCCGCACCATGGTTCGATTGTCGGCGGGTAGGTTGTCGTTTAGCGATGCTGAACAGTACTTGATGTTCCAGGCCGGTGCCAATTCCATTTTCAATGGAGACAAGCTCTTGACCACAGCCAATCCCGCATTCGATAAGGATCAAGCTCTCTTTGAAAAATTCGGCTTTTCGGGCAAACCAGCACACAAGGGACCTCTTGTGGCACCCATGGAAGAACAAGGAGAAGTCGTCATCACCAAGGTGTCCGCCGCTGCTCAGCAGCAGGCTGCCTAAGACAATGTTGTGGACGAAGTTGACTTGTGCTACAGCTGCAGTTGGAATCGTTTTTAGTCTAAAATTTGTGCGTGTAAATAATTGCTTGTGTCCAGGAAATTAATTTTAATCCAGTCAGTAAAATTTACTTAACCTTTACTCTCGTGAATCAATGACTAGTAGAAGGTGCAAAATCTGACTCGCATTTCCACTTTGCCAATTTGACATGTCACATCTCTCATCATCTACCTCTCCCGCTGCATTTTGCTTCTAAATCAGTACCAGCGTGTATTTAGAGGCGTGCATCACTTGAAGGTGCAACACCGATCCACATTCTCGAATTGCTAATTGGACAAATCATATACAGTAATTGATTCCTCAACGTTCCCACCATCAAGCTCAGAATGCTCTTAACCAGTATCAGAGTTCATTCATAGGCTATAGTCACTTGAAGGTGCAACACCGACCCGAATTCCCAAATTGCGAATTGGACATGACATATTCCTCAATGTGCGCATCATCTAGTGGTAGCTCTTCCAAGCCATTTTGTTGTTACAACATTCTAAATCAGTACCAGAGAGCAATCAGAGGCTGAATTTTATACTTTACTATTTATACTTTACTATTCTGTATTATCTTCCCGATTAGATCCAGGAATTTGCACTGTGCATAGAGATTTCCACGGTAACGGGAATGGGATATTCGACGGGGACCAGGAGAGGCTTTCATTACTGATTAGTTGCTCATATTATGATCAACCGAGTCCACATCATCTAGCTCTTCCAACGCATCAATGATATCCATATTCTTTTCGAAATCGCCGTCGGGACATTCCACGGGCGCTTTGGTGACCCATGTCAAACTCAGTTTGGTATCCTCGTGTCCTAGTGATTTGACTGCATCGTTCATACTGCCAGCTTCTTTGGGGTCGGTATACACAATAGTGGTTCCTTCTTCATCCCCGGGAACCAACTCATAATCATCGCATCCAGCATCAATGGCAGCTTCCAACAGGGCTTCTTCATCTATTTCAGCATTGACTTCAATCATTCCCTTTCGGTCGTACATGAACAAGACGGATCCCGACTCGGCCATTTTCCCACCGCGTTTGTTGACTGTGGATTTGACGTCGTTGGTTGCACGATTATTGTTGTCGGTAAGCACATTAATGACAAAAGAGGCTCCTCCCAATCCATATGCTTCAAAGGTGGCTTCCGAAAAATCGCCAGTTTTCGCTTCCGAAGCTTTTTTGATGGCTCTATTGATATTCTAAAAAAAGTCGCCACAAAGGATGAGTAAGAAAGAAAAGTGAGCAAAATCGTACACCACCAAAGAACAAGAAATTTCGCTTTAATAACTTACATCCACAGGGACACTGTTGGCCTTGGCTAGCTTGATGACATCTGCCAAAGCTCGATTGGCGTTGGGATCAGCGCTGCCGCCACTCTTAATCGCCATGATAACTTTCTTTCCAAAAAGCGCATTGACTTTGGCCTTTTTGGGCGTCCGTCTTGCCCTTGGTAGCTGCTCGGACTGCTGCTGCTCGTCCCATGAATAAGGGCGACAGAGCCGAAGATCGGGAAGGACAACTTGTTTGTTCGGGTCTTCCAACACTGTTCTGTGGCAACACCGAAAAAGAAGACACCAATCCTGCCGCCAGGAAGATGGAAAGATATTGGAACATCCACATACTTCAAAGTTATACTTTAAAGAAATGAAATTTTACGACGCAGAGTGTCATCTACGGAACTATCCTCCAAGGAACTGTTTTCTAGTGGATAGGTACTTTTAAACTAGCGAGTTTAGTGGAGGGCAAATATCAAAAAGTTCATTCAAACTAAAACTCAGGATAGGAAGGATGGTGATGTTCTGGTTGTGGTGAGTGGATGGTTGTACGTCACAGGTGGACGTCGTCCGTGACTCATTCATTTTCGTGACTGAACAGACTACCTACCCGTGGATCGATATGGGGGATTTGCCAGTTGCCACACTCGACTTTTTGGGATTTTGCACTGCTCTCTATTTTTGTTCTAGTAGAGTAGCAGACTGGCTCTAGCTCTGTAGTACATGTAGTAGTAGGCACTACATTAGTTCGAGTACAATTTAAATCTCCTATTCAAAGTAGATTAGACGTCGAGTCCTGTTCCCATGCTGATCCCCTTATTTGAGCATACAGTAGTAGTAAACATGACAAGTGAAATTTCAAATAATGAGGCACACCGAACTGCTGGCCAATGCTAAATTAACAGAGCAGGAACATGCACATAAGGACCTGAAGATTCTCTAATCAAGGTAACAACAACTACAGTACTAGTAGAACAGCAGAAAAGTTAATTACTCCAAACCACGACAATGTTTAATATTGTTTAACTAACATCAAAAAAGAATAATATATCGATGAGCTTGCTTTGCAGGTCCCGGTGTCAAAAAGGTTCCTTCGAAAATTTTCCATTAATTCTCAACCGCCAAACAAGTCCTCATCCGCAAATATCTTGCTTATTTGACGGTGTCGCGAGTGGACAACTCAGTGTTCAACATACGAGGATGGGCAACAAGGGCAGCATCAATGTTTCCATAACGATAGCTGAACTTCTTGTACCATTCCACAGTCTCTTTAAGACCCTCTTCCCAAGACATTTCTTCCTTCCATCCAAGAGATGCGAGCTTTTTGGAGTTGATAGTGTAACGCAAATCATTGAATTGGCGATCTTCCACATGAGTGATCAAGGTCTTCTCTTCATCTTCTTTACCAAAAATCTTGAGTAGAGTCTTGGCCACTTCAATATTGGAAATCTCATTGTCACCACCAACATTGTATACATGTCCTGGTACCCCATTGTGAAGAATGCAGTCAAACGCACTGGCAACATCCTTGACGTACAGGAAGTTACGAGTGTTGCTTCCGTCTCCGTGAATAGTCAAGGGAAGGTCCCGTGACAGTTGGTTAATGAATTTAGGAATGAGCTTCTCTGGAAATTGGTGGGGTCCGTATACATTGTTTCCACGAGTAATCAAACAAGGAAGCTTGAAACTACGGAAGTAAGACTTGACCAAAAATTCGGCACCGGCTTTGGTGGCAGCATAAGGGTTGGTGGGTTCCAAGACGTGTTCCTCCGACATGGGATCCGTGTCGAAATCTTCACCTTCGCCATAGACCTCATCGGTGGAAACGTGGACAAAACGCTTGATGGTATCACATGCCTTGGCAGCCTCCAAAAGAACGTGGGTTCCGTAAATGTTGGAATGGGTAAAGGCAATGGAGTTACCAAAGGAGTTGTCAACGTGAGTTTGAGCAGCAAAGTGGAGAATAGTGTCGATCTTCTCTTCCTTCAAGACATAAGTCACAAGATCGAGAGACCCAATGTCTCCCTTGATGAATTTGAAATTTGGCATATCCTTAATTCCATCCAAGTTGGCGAGGCAAGCGCAGTAGTCCAAGCGGTCGTACACTACAATATTGTACTCCGAGTACTTTTCGCAAAGGAGGATGGCGACATGGGAGGCAATGAAACCTGGGTCGGAGAAAATGGATTAATCAGAGCAAAATTACAATTAGAAATGAGTGAGAAATCAGAGTTGTCGACTAGCCGTAGTGAATCACTTCAATGGACTAAAGCTCCAAAAACAAGTGCAAGAGCAAACCGAAGACGACGAGGGCAATGACTTGGATTGGTGTCGGTGTGGTGGAGAAGGAAGATTTGACACGACGAAACGATGACTGCTGTAGATAGAGGACATCATTTGAGGATAGCTTACCTGCCCCACCAGTCAAAAGGATGTTCTTGGGTGTGTATTTCTCGGTTTTGTCCGGCATGATTTCGGGTAGTGTATGAGGTACTATTAGCAAATGAAAATAATACTTTGGAGTATTTTATGACAGACAGTTTTTAAGTTGATGTCTATCTTGATCTTCGAGAAGCGATTATGACTGTGGCCGGTTTAAATGAAAGCTGTGTTGGTGTTTTAAAATTGGCATCGAGCCAAGCGAGCTACTAGCTAGCTACCTGGTAGCAGTTCGCTACGAGCGGTTTATGGATACTAGTAGTTAATCTTTTGTCGTGAATAATTAGAGATCTGGTCGAGGTGCCAGTCAACGGATCTGATGGCTGGCGCGGCTGGTGTGCAACACAGTCATGGAGCGTATGTGCGCTTCGAAACCTTGTTCCTTTCTTGGAAGAGTAAAATTGAGTTTGGAAAAACGTGAATGAGCATGTGTGCGCTTTCATGTCTGTTCATAACCTTTCTTCGAAGGGCACGGCTACCGTACTGTACCTGGTACCTGGTACTACCGTAATACGTCGTAGTACCTGCCGGTAAGAAATCTGAAACCAAGACTTCACATCCAGTGAGTGATTGATTCATGCATAAACACTGCTAAAAAAAATCAATCAATGCAAAGATTGTAATTAATAGCTACAATTGTGTATATGGAGACCAGCCAAAAAGATATAGTTCGTTGCATGATTGATTCATGTTCACCTACTCAACTAGCTAGTCGAATCAGATATTGTAGTCACAACCGCAAGAAGGAAGAAGGAAATATGGCACCCCGATCTCAAAATAAAAGTACGAAAACATTTGCCGCTGTTTTTGAGAAAACGAAAAAGCGCAAACGAGAAGAAGCGGCATCGTCCAAAACGAGCCACCCCCATGGGGATCATAGCACTAATAATGCTTCGCCGACATCGGCAGATTCTCGTCATCCCAAGCCCCAATTGAAGAAAAAGAAACAGCGTCCTCCAAAAAAGCGAAATGCAATCAAAAGCATTGCTGGCAAGCAAGAAGGCAATGGTGGTTTTTCTTCCTCGGCGGGAGGAGGCAGCAAATATAAAAAGAAATTGTCACAAGAAGCATTGGATCTTTCTTCCAAACTCAAAGAATTTTCGCAACGAAAACAATTGAATCAAGCCTTGGGTCTCTACTGGGATAAAGCCAATGATGGTATCCGGGACGGTTTCCATGCTTGTATTGCTATCGATTGTTGTGCAAGGTGTGGGGCCATGCAGGTGAGTACAGAAAGAAGCATTCATTTTTTGACACACGTACCGTATTTTCAAAGGCTTTTCGTTTGATCCTCTGCTGGTTGGTTGTTTGGTGATTTTTTGTCTCTAAAAATTTCTTTTGTTCCTCAGGAGGTGGATAGAATTTTAGATACCATGGAGAAGAGTGGGGAGGTTATCAGTGTTGAAACCAACACGAGCGCCATTAAGGGATATTCTCATGCAGGAGACATCCAAAAAGCCGTCGCTATTTTTGAGTCAATGTGCGGGAAAACGACAAACCAATCTTTAAAACCTAATGTTCGAACGCTCAATACGCTTCTGCGGGGGTGTCTCTGGGCAGCGGCAACGCTTGATGGTCAAGACAAGATCTGTGGCGGGGTTGTGAGCAGTGAAGCAGCATGGAAATTGTACTTGGAGCGAGGGAGAAAACCAACCAAAGACGAACCTCCACAATTGGACGTTTCATCGTACGAATACTCCATATCACTTTTATGCCAGGCACTTCGTGCAAATGATGCTGAAAAAAGAATCGAAGAGTTGAAGCAAGCCTATGGAATCGTTATGAAAGGTCCATCGTACAGAGGGGGAAATCAATCTGCTTGGGAAAGTTTAGCTATCTCTTATCTGGCATTGGCGCGTGCCAAGGCTTTGCTGGGGCAAAGAGATCAAGCATTGGAGGCTTGCAATCTTGCACGCCCAGCAATGGAGTTTTCGAAGACGTGCGATTCATCGGAGGCCGGTGGGGCTGGCCAAGGCGGAAGACATGTTTCATCTGGCGGTATGTTTGTTTTGTTTTGTTTTAGAACATGCTGCTTCTATAGGTACATACACGCATATCGCTGACGCCAATTTTTTTGAATCCTAACACACGAAGAGAAACGATCGTGGAGATCCGAGGACGGTCGCCGAGCAACTTCCAATAGTTTATTTCGGGATCATAGAATGTCCGAACTTGAGCTCGAGCTTGAGTCCATTGTTGGTGTGTGCAACGCAGAGGGGTCTCAACCCTTAAAAGATACCTTGGCACGCTGCATGATACGTAGGTTGTTTTACTTTTCAGGAGGAGGTACTACCAAAATGAACGACTGTCAAGAGAAAGGGGACAATAACAGCAAGGTGATGCTAAATCTGCAGACCTGGGACGGGGTTTGCGACGACACGTTGCCAATGCTTCGTGGTCTAGTTTCGGATTGGAGACTGCTCTGAGGGCAGCTGAAATTGAAGACTTAAAACTTCCCACCGATTTTCTCCGGATCCGCGATGCTGACCGTATCTACCGTACCGTTGGTAATGACAAGCGAATAATAAGTGAGGACGGGTTCATTGATTTTAGTAAAGTATTTCCAGGAAAAGCTCAAGACCTTGATATCGAGCTTGGTTCTGGTCATGGCGACTGGATTGTTCATCAGGCGGTCTCCATGCCCGACAGGAATCATGTGGCAGTCGAGCTTCGGGCAGATAGAGTATCGCAAATATTTTCAAGAGGATATCTCCGTCGTTCAGGTCCCTTGGAGAATCTATGTGTCATTGGCGGCGATGGCTGTTCTTTTATCGAGGGTCGAGTGAAGCCGGGGTCAGCTGCAACTATATTTGCGAACCATCCAGAGCCGCCGGTAAGATCGTCTGCAATAAAACCAGGACGCCGTTGTTCAGTTCCAGAATTGTCTCTCAACCCCATTCCTCTTTGTCTTGCGCTCGTTTACCCTTCGACAGACCCAGGTCCACGGAAAGGACAGCAAAGATCTCGAGGCCATCATGGATGGCGGGCCTGAACCAGCTCACATGCTAAATAGCACGACACTTATTGCTGCGGCGAAATGTCTACAAGATACCACTTCTGGCGGTGGAAGCGATGGTGGTGGTAGAATCGTTATTGTGACAGACAACATGAATTATGCTAGACTTCTTTGCTCGACAGTTGTGAAGATAATTCGGCAGAATAAATCTATTCTCCGGTCATGCCATCTAGATCTTTCGCCATCGTCGCACTTGCGTGAGATTGAGAGTTTCCCGGTGACGGGTACGAAGGGAGGGAAGGATCGAGTTGCACTTCTAGAGGGTCAGCCTTCGCCCGTGATTGGCCACGCGGTTTCAGGAAAAGGCAAGGGGTCAAGCTACTTTGATCGCTTATGGAGGACCGGTGCGAGTGGCCATGCTTCTAAACGAGAAAGATACATTATTTTGCTGGAACGATGCAATGCCCATGATACCTCGAAGAAATAAAAACATATGGAAATCGAAAACAGAACTAGTAGTAGAAACGACTGATATCATTCTTTTCTTTTAGATTTCATTGTTGCGGGCCGGGATAGTGCTGTAGGTGAAGTATTCAAGATTTCCTTGGTCACGGTTTGATTTTAGATTAGTAATCATTGGGGTTCGTTACATCTAATCATACACATTAATATCCAAAACACCACGGAAACTGTAATCAACTACAGTATAATTCCAGAACAGCAAGCACTACAATCTTATCCTATCTTATACCAGAGCTTCATAGCTTTCTTGTCAATATTGAAGACATCAACATTTGACAGCAGATGTTTGCCTACTAGTAGATGAATGTTTAAAAGGGAAAATCACAAGCAAGAAACCATAGATTTTGTCAAAGAATTTATTCTAAAAAGCTTGTTGAGGCACACAAGGTTACTGTTTTGCTTACTACAGACATTCTGTGCATTGATGACTTTCCTACTACTGTAACAATCTTAAAAATATCAAGCTTATTATTATCAGATACATCAAAGAAAGAGAATGTGCAGTAGAATCAGCGTGGAATTAATTATGAGACTGATAGTTCTCAAGCACAACAAAGCTGCTTTTCGGATCAAGGAATGCAATGCTGGCCCAAAATTGGAGCACTTAGAAAATTTCACCGAATGTGTAGAATCTCACATGCCAGAAATTTAAAGATTGGTTAGACTTGTGAAATGATGATGGAGATCAATCTTCCAGAGCATAAGCACCTTGAATTGATTGCAAAAAAAACGGATTCAGGGGTAACAGGACTGTAGCAAGATTTCTGCATGCCCCCCACACCACTGTCGACATTTCCCTTATGTCGTCGGACCCTTTCTATCTGGCTATTGCCAGTAAATCCAATGTTGTTGATAACAAATACTTATTAAATTAGAGGAAGAGTGAGATTAATCTACTTCTGAATTGTAAAATC
>ENA-ORBV01001772-ORBV01001772.1-microbial-mat-metagenome-genome-assembly--contig:-NODE-1772-length-47288-cov-12.461651_pt1 | contig 47288 bp, 35 predicted proteins | sample MGYA00237777_ERZ505514 | MGnify/ENA primary metagenome ERZ505514 (study PRJEB26160, sample SAMN06269048) | microbial mat metagenome | isolation source: Oligotrophic lake microbial mat | place... | reverse complement strand
AAAGGCCAAGCGAGAGCCGGCGTTTCGCTTCTACCAGCTCTACGACAAGATCTACCGCGCAGACATTCTGCAACATGCCTGGAGCCTCTGCCGTGCAAACAACGGCAAGCCCGGCGTGGACGGAGTGACCTTCGAGGCGATCGCGACGTCAGGGCTGGATGAGTGGCTGCGTCAGCTCGGAAGGGAACTGCACGACAAGACGTATCAACCCGATCCGGTGCGCCGGGTCATGATTCCCAAGCCTGGCGGCGGCGAACGACCGCTCGGTATCCCGACCATTCGAGACCGAGTTGCGCAAGCCGCAACCAAGCTTGTGTTGGAACCGATCTTCGAAGCGGACTTCGAGGACAGCGCGTATGGCTACCGGCCTCGCCGGAGCGCAATCGACGCCGTCAAACAAGTCCACAAGGGACTCTGCCAAGGCTTCACGGATGTCGTCGACGCTGATCTTTCGGGTTACTTGCGACAGCATCCCCCACGGGGAACTGCTCGCAGAGCTAGAGAAACGCGTCAGCGACGTGCACGTGATCCGCCTGATACGGCAGTGGCTGAAGGTGCCGGTCGAGGACCGCGACGAACGCGGGAAACGCCGGTTGCAAGGTAGTCAAGGGCATTCTCGCGGTACACCGCAAGGCGGGGTCATCAGTCCTGTGCTTGCCAACGTGTACATGAACCGCTTCCTGCGGGCATGGCGCACCGAGGGCAAAGGCGATGCGCTTCAAGCGCTCCTCGTCAACTACGCGGATGACTTCGTGATCCTGAGTCGTGGTCGGGCCGCAGAGGCACTCTTGTGGGCTCGCGACGTGATGATCGATCTTGGTCTCACGCTCAACGAACGCAAGACCCGTCGGTGCCAAGCCCGTAGCGAGTCCTTTGACTTCCTTGGCTACACCTTCGGCACCCTCGTATACCGCAAGGACGGGCACACTTACCTGGGTGCTCAACCTTCGAAGAAAGCGGTCGCGCGCGCGAAAGAACACGTGCGCGGGATACTGGGATCCGGGGTCGTTGCACCCTGGCCTCAGGTCCGCAACCGGCTCAACCGCACGCTGCGGGGCTGGTGCGGGTACTTCCAGCATGGGACTCGGACCTTCGCCTACCGGGCCGTGGACAACTACGTGCAAACTGCCGTGCGAGACTTCCTTCAACGCCGCCACAAGGTGCCCGGGCGGGGCACCCGCCGCTTCCCCGACTCGAAGATCTTCGGCGAACTCGGGGTGCTACGGCTGCGACATGAGCAGCTTGGGAGGCGCGTGCATGCCTGTGTGTGAACTCCAGTCGGAAAGCCGGATGCGGGAAAACCGCACGTCCGGTTTGACGAGCGGGGATGGGCGACGGAGCCAAGGCAACTGGACTCCCGGCGGCAACCCGCCGGGACGGCACTGGCCACCGGGTGCCTATGGCCACCGCGCCCATCCTCGACTCTACACAGGTTTTCGAGCAGACGAGCCCAAGTCGTCGCCTGGTGGTGCTTTGCGGCCGCGGGATCCACAGTCGACCTTGAACAGGTCAACGAGGACGCCCGTGGTCGCGAAGTGCCGCCAGAGGGCGAAAGGCGGCGAAAGGCGGCGAAAGACGGCCGAAGGCCGCCGGTTGAGCCGTCCGCTCGAAAACCTGATGAATAATCCGGGCTAGACTGCGAAGCGGAGCTTCACGTGCACATCGTCCTTGTCCATCCCGAGATCCCGCACAACACGGGTTGTGTGGCGCGCACCGCCGCCGCAACCGGCGTGGCGTTGCACCTCGTCGAACCGCTCGGTTATTCGCTCGAAGACCGTTATCTGAAGCGCGCGGGGCTCGACTACTGGCCGCTCGTCGACCTGTGTGTGCACCCGGATTGGGACTTCGCAGTCGCCGCCCTCGAGGCCACGTCCGCGCGCCCCCTCGGCGAACGCATCCACCTCTTCAGTTCCCGCGGCGGCACTGCGCTCTTCGACGTGCCGTTTGAGGCCGACGACATCCTGGTTTTTGGTCGGGAAGCCGACGGACTGCCCCCGACGCTGCTCGCGCGCTACCCACAACGGCGGGTTTTGATTCCGATTCGCAAGCAAGTGCGTTCGCTCAACCTCGCGGCGTCCGTGGCCGTAGCGACGTACACAGCGTTGGCGCGCGCGGGGCACCGTTTCGAAAACACCGCAGGCGACCACCGCCGTGATCCGCGCATGGATCAAGACCTGTTCGCGGCGGACGTTGCGCGTCGAACCGGGCCGCCCGCGGGCTGAACCCAAGTTGCGCGCTTTCGGCGCGCTGCGCCGCGCTGGCCGCGTTACGCTTCGTGCATGCAAGCGGACGGCGCACAGGAAACCTCCGTGTTCGCGGGGGTTGGTCGCAAGCCGCGGCGGGACGATCCCGTCGAGGTCGAGCTCTCAGGCTTCGATGACCGCGGAGCGGCGATTGGCCGGGTGGGTAATTTTCGCGTGCGAGTGGCGCGCTCGAACGGCGGACCGCCCATTCTCCCGGGCGCGCGCGTTGCCGCACGTGTGCTGCGCCGCCGCAAGGATCGTGTGGATGCGGAGGCGCTCGAGGTGCTCGCGCCGAGCGTGGACGAGGTCCACACGCGCTGTCCACACACGGCGGAGTGCGGCGGCTGCAGCTTCCAAGAGCTCAGCGCAACGGCTCAGTTGGCGCACAAGGAAGCGGGAGCACGGCGCGCGCTCGCAGCGTACGCGCAGGCGCTGGACGAGGTCACGTCCGGGTGGAGCAAAGTGATTCCAGCGGCCCAGCCGTTCCACTACCGCAACAAGATGGATTTCACGTTCTGCGCGCGCCGCTGGCGCACGCGGGGCGAAGCGGACGACACACCCGCGGATTTTTCGCTTGGACTGTTTGCACGCGGACGCCACGACAAGGTTCTCGACCTTTCCACCTGTGCCCTCGCCCACGTCGGTGTGGGGGACCTCCTGGGGGCGGCGCGCGACCTCGCACGCGAACACAACCTTCCCGCCTGGGACCCCATCGAACACAGGGGTTTCCTGCGCCACCTCGTGGTGCGCGCGCCGCGTGCGAGCGGTTTGCTCGTCAACCTGGTGACCGCGGCGGACGACACGCCGGGTTGGCTGCCCTTCGTGCGCGACCTGTGTGCGCGGGTCCCGTCGATCACGGCCCTCGTGCAAAACGTGACAACCCGCCGCGCGACGGTGGCGGTGGGCGAGCGCGAGCACGTGCACCTTGGAACGGGTGTCGTGGAAGAGGTGCTGCTCGGCCGCAGGTTCAGGATCTCCGCGGGCAGCTTCTTCCAAACGAACACCCACCAGGCGGAAGTGCTTTTCGAGCGGCTGCGAAGCTGGATCCAGGCGCGGGATGGCGCCGCGGGTGGCACGCTATTCGACCTCTATAGCGGCGGCGGCGCGATTGGGCTGGTGCTCGCCGATCTTTACGACGACGTGGTCGGGTTGGAGCTTGTCGGCAGCGCCGTGGAGGATGCCCGCGCCAATGCGCGCGCCAATGGCATCGTGCATGCACGCTATTTCGAAGGCGACGTTCCACAGATGGTGGCCGACCGACAGGCGCTGGGCCTCGGCGAGCCGCGTATGGTCGTGCTGGATCCACCGCGCGTCGGCTTGGGCCCAAAATTACCCCTCCATTTGGCCGAGTTGGGTGCCCCGTTCCTGGTCCTCGTCTCCTGCAACCTGAACGCCGCCGCGCGCGACCTGGAAGCCCTTCAGCGAGCGGGGTACCGTGTGGAACAAGCGGGCCTCGTCGACATGTTTCCGCACACACCCCACCTCGAGGGGCTTTTCCTCCTCGCGCGGTCGTCGCCGTGACGTCCTCCGCGCCTTCCGCCAGTAATCGGCCCGGACACCGCGGCCTGTGCCCCGTCTGCGCGCACGTGCGCGTCGTCGAATCGGCGCGCGGGTCCACTTTTTACCTGTGCGGGCTCGCGGCTACCGATCCGCGTTTTGCGAAGTACCCCCCACAACCCGTCGTACGCTGTGCGGGCCACCGTCCCGACCCGACGGCACTCTTCAAGTGGTCCTGAACGTCCTGTCCGCACCATGACTACCCAACACCGTCTGCTCCCCGCCCTGCGCGGTTTTGCACTCATGCTCGCGCTGAGTGTCGCGCCCGCCTGCACCCTCGGGAGGATGAGCGAGAACGAGCCCCTCGATCCCACCGCGGTCCGCGCGCTCGAACCGGGGGTCAGCACTGCCGCGCAAGTGGTGGCCGTGCTTGGCGCTCCTACGGACGTTGTGCCGATTGGTCGGCGCTCCGCGTACCGCTACGACGCGCAAAAAACGAAGGTCGCGGCGCTCGTGCTGATCGTGTTCAACATGGGGCACGTCGACCGCCGCTCCGACCGCGTGTGGGTGTTTTTTGATGAAGAGGACCGCTTGACCCACGTCGCGGCGACGTTCGCGAGCCACCGCACGAAGTACGCGCTGCCGTGGAGCGACGTTCACAGCGAAAAGTCGATGCGCAAAGCGGACGCGAAGCGCGAAGGGATGCAGCCGTGACCCTTCGCGGATGGGCGATGGTTGGGGCGCTCGGCGCCGTTCTGCCCCTTCTGCTCGCGGGTTGTGTGCAGGGGCAGTGGAATCGGGTCCGTTACGAGGAACCCATCCCCGCGGGCGCGCTCGAGCGTTTTGCCATCGGTTCCGAAGCGACGGCCGTGTTTGCGGCGCTGGGTGCTCCGACGGCTGTGTGGGAGCTCGCGCAAGGTGGCGCGGCGCTCGTGTGGGCCCACGATGGCGAAGTGCGGCTCGGGATTTCCGCGAGCGTGACGTTCGACGATTCGCCCGTTTTACCGTCGTTGGGTTTTGGCGACGATCGCGGCCGTGTTCGCGGCGTCATGGTCCTACTGAACCGCGATTTCAAGGTGCAAGAGGTCCGCAGCGGCGACCTGGGTTCGCTCGCTCCGCCGCCGCGCCGCCCTTCGCCCGAGTAGATCGCTCTCGAATCGGCGCGGCGGCGTGACGCGCGCGCGCATCCTGCTAGGCTTTTTGCATGACTGCGTTCATTCCGTCTGGCAGTTTGCTGCTCGCGTGGCCCGGTATGGCCGACCCGAACTTCGCCAAGAGCGTGGTGCTCGTCTGTCAACACGATGCGCGCGGGGCGTACGGGCTCGTTCTAAACCGCTCCCAGGGCCAGCGTGTGCGCGATCTCGTGCCCGCGGAGCACCTCTTGTCCGCCGTGCCGCAGACGGTGTACGTCGGTGGGCCGGTGGACCTCGGGCGTGTGCAGTACGTGCACGCGTTGCCCGCGTCGGTGGGCGGCGGACTTGGCGTTGGGCCCGACTTGGTGCTCGGCGGGAATGTGGAGCGATTGGTCGCGATCCTCGCGGGCGCGCCGGATCCGACAGCGCTGCCCGTGCGTTTCTTCCTTGGCTATTCGGGTTGGAGCGCGGGGCAGCTCGATGCGGAACTCGTCAGCGGCTCGTGGTATCCCGTTGAAGGGGGCGCGCGGCGCGTGATGAGCGCGCTCGATCCGTCTGCGTGGGACCGTTTCGTCGAAGAGGCGGCGGTTCACCTCGGATTGGGATCGCTGGCGGAGGTTCCCTGTGGCAACTGATCGCGAAGCGGACGCCCACGTGAACGTGCAGCCCGTTCGCGCGCGGCGCCGTTGGCGGCGCTGGGTTCTCCTTGGCGCGGTCGCGTTTGTGCTGATGCTGCTGGTCGCGGCATTTTTTGCGCCAGCGATCGTTTCGCGCTACGGCGTCGGTTGGGGTGAGCGCTGGTTCGCCGCGAACTACGCGGGCCATCTCGAACTCGACGGGCTTGCGCTGGGTTGGGGAAGCGAAGGATCGCTCCAGACGTTCGAACTGCAAGACCCCGACGGGGCGGTGGTGCTGCGCGGTGGTGCGCGCTTTCCGTCCTTGGGCGCGCTGATCGCGGTGGTGCGCGGCGGCACAGACGGCCCCCTCGTTGCGGCGCTCGACATCGAGCACGCGGAGTACCGCATCCTCCCCGATGGGACGAACAACTTCGCCCGTGCGCTCGACCCACGCCGCACGGCGAATCGCAAGGCCAAAGCGCGCGCGAAAGACACATCGGCGGACTTCGAGTTCTTGCTGCCCGAGATCAGCGCGACCGTCGATGCCCAACGTGTGGTCTATCTCGACGAGCGCCCTGGCGCCGCACCGGGTCGCGTCGAACTCGTGAATGTAAACGCCGCGCTGCAACACGGCGCGCCGCGGACCGCGAGCGGCAGCGATCCTTTGAGCGCCGCCGGAATCGGACCCCTGAGTCTCAAGGGCGCGGCGGTGGCACTGCTCCCCGGCGCCGCGCGGCTCGAGTTCGCGCTGGACGCACCGCTGCCCTCCGACGACGTTTTCGAGCGGCCTCCGCCCACAGCGTCGTTTGTGATCGACGGCGTGGCCGTGGCGCAGTGGGATACCGCGCTGGGTCTTGCAGGGCGTTTGCTCGCGCTCCTTGGCGACAGCGCGCAGTTGAACATTCACGCGCGGGCAGCGATTCCGTCGAATGCACAGCTTTCAGCGGCGGCGTCGAGCGCTTCGGCCACGGCGTGGGTCGAGCTTGCGGAAGCGGCGGAGGGCGCGGTGGATTTGGAGTTCCAAGCGCCGCGCGCGTCGGCGTCGGGGCGTTTGGCGCTGCGCGAGGGTCGCTTTGCGGTGGAATCGCCGCTGTGTCTGAGCGCCGCCGCGGACGCCGCGGTGTTCGATGCGCTGGTGCCCGCGGAAATGCGCTCCGGGGAAGGTGCGCTCGCGGCGCTGCGCTTCGTGGAAACCGGCCGGTTCGAGATAGAGTTCACGCGCTTGGGGTTTGGGATCGCGGGGTTGTTCGCCGTCGATCCCGTCCCCGCGTTGGCCGCCGACCTGGCACTCGACGGACGCGCGCAACTGAGCGGCGCCACGTGGCTGTCGGGTGATGGCGTAACCGTGCCTGTCGAGGGCCTGGAAATCGACGTCGCCGTGCCCGGCGGTGGGCGTCCGACGCTGCGCGCGAAGGGGCAGCTTGCGACCGCGCCTGCAGCGGGTGCGGGAGCGGCGCCAGCGTCCGCGAAAAGTCCAGGCAGGGTTGAGGCCACGGTGGTGCTGACGCCGCTCGCGCAGCTGCTGCCCGGGTTGCTCGCGCAACCCCGAGTGCTGCCGCCCCTCGACGTCGAAGCCGAGTTGACCGGCCTGTCGACGGCGTTCGCGGACACCGTCCTTGGCAGCGACGGCCTTCTGAACGATGTTTTGGGGCCGCGGGTCGACGCAAGTGTGGTCGCGACGGGCGTCGTCGCGGAACCGGGCGCGCTTGCGGGCGTCGTGCGGATCCGACTCGTCAGCGAGCTTGCGGAACTCGAAACCACCGTACGCCTGCTGGGTGACCGCATCGTCGCGGAGCCGGGCCAACCGCTGGACCTGGCCTTCGCGCTGACGCCCCTTTCGTCGCCGCGCGTCGTTGGCAACCTGGTGCCACTCGTCGCCAGCGTGCGGTCCGTCGACCCCAACGAGCGCGCGGTCTTCACGCTGTCCAACTTCAGTTTGCCGCTCGACGGCGACCTCTCGAAGCTTTCGGGCGAGATCGTCCTCGACGCGGGTGAGGTGATGCCGAGCCTGTTCCCGGGCGCGCCGCAGTTGTTGGGAGCGCTGGCGCCAAATCTCGGCGCCACGCACCTTGGGCCGTACCGATTTGCGGTCGAAGCCGGAGTTGTGCGGTATTCCGACCTGATCCTGCGCATCGATGGCAGGTCGGTCGCATTCGACGGTTTGGTGGAGCTCGACGGTGGCCGCATCGACGTCCGTACAAAGCTTCCGCTTTCCGCGATCGGCGGCGAAGTGGGCGACTGGCTCAACAGCGCACGCCACCTGCTTGATCCCAATCTGCCCATCCCCGTGCGCATCGAAGGCACGTGGAAAGATCCGCGACTGCGGCTCGACGCGTCCGCGGAGGATGCGCTGCGCGGCGCCGCCAAGGGCGCGCTGGAGCGGGCGGCGGAGGACCTTTTGAAGAAGCAGGCCGAAAAGGGAATCGGCGATCTCTTCCGCCGCTTGGGCGGGGGCTAACTTGAGTTATTGACCCGACGCACCGGGCGCAGAATCGCGCTCTACCGCCGGTTATTCCGCGCGCGGGGGAGGGACCTGTCGGTCGAGTTTTTCCGAGATGGTGCGCGCGACGTTCTCGAAGAGGTCGTGCCCATCGCGGTCGTCGACCCACGCCGACTTCGCCTCACTCCAGTCGTAGTGCCACGCCCGCGCGCCGGCCGCGTACCACACCTGGTTGGAGCCCGCCTGGCGGTTGAGCACGAACCCCGTGCCGTCGGGGAACTCAAGGCGCACGACGCCGTCGGTGGTGCGAAAATCGACCTCGTCGGGATCAAAACCCTCGAGCCAACTCGCGACCCGTTCGAGGCACGCATCGACGCGACGGATGTAGAGCTGTTTGTCCATGGGTGGCCCCAGGGTACCTGGTCGGAAGCCTCTTCCTTCGCGCTGCGCTCCCGGGAGGCGCCCATTCCGCGGGGCGGGCGCGGCGCCGGGGGCGGGGCGCGAAGTCCGACGGATGGGACGATCGGGCGCTCCCGGAGCCGCCCCGGCCCGGCCGCCGCCCGTGCGGCTTGACCCCCGGTGCGGGTGTGCGGCGTCATGGGGGCGATGGAGATCGTCCCGTCCTTGGATGCCCGGCCCCGGGGGCGGCCCCTGTGTGTGCTCGTGCTCGCGGAGGACGAGGAAGAGGGGCGCGCCATCGCCGCTCGGCTCGCCCGCGGCCCGCACCCGCGTTACGCCACCGAACGGCGCGGACTGGGCGAGATCGCGAGCCTGCGTCCGAACCTCACGTACGACGCCGTCCTGATCCTCGTCGAAGACGCGGGCCCCGCGCTCGCCGCCCTGCGCCTTGTGCGGCACGCTCTTGGCAGCTCGCCGGTGATCGTCGTCGCGGACGGTTTCGAGAACGGTCAGGGGGACTTGCTGCGCGAGGAAGGTGCACAGGACCTTTTCGAGCGCGCGCACCTGTGTGACGGCCGCGTTCCGCTTCTTGAGCGCGCCATCGACTGGGCCGTGGAGCGCGGCGAGCTGTGTGGCGAACTCGAGCGCGCCCGCCAGGTCGGGTTGCACCTCGCGCACCACGACACACTGACGGATCTGCCGAACCGCCAGTTTTTCCGCAGCCGATTGCGCCAGCTGCTCGCGCAAGCGCGTCGCCACAAGCGGCTCCTGGCGGTGCTCTTCCTCGACCTCGACCGCTTCAAGCAGATCAACGACACCCTCGGCCACACGGTGGGTGACCGCCTGCTCGTGGAGGTGGCGCGCCGCCTCGTGGGTTGCGTCCGCGAAACCGACCTCGCTGCGCGCCGCGGCGGCGACGAGTTCACCGTCATCCTCGATGGCATCCGGCGCGGCCAGGACGCGGCCCGCGTAGCGCGCAAGATCCTGCTTGCGCTGCAGCGCCCATTCCACGTGGACCAGCACGAACTCTTCGTGGGCGCCAGCATCGGCATCAGCCTGTTCCCGGCGGACGGGCAGGACGTTGAAACGCTGGTGAAGCACGCGGACATCGCGATGTACCGCGCGAAGGCTCAAGGGGGCTCCACCTACCGCTTCTTCCTGCCGGACATGAACGACAAGGCGCTCGAGCGGCTCGCGCTCGAGCAAAGCCTGCGTCTGGCGATCGAGCGCGAGGAATTCGTGCTGCATTACCAGCCCCGGGTGGACCTCGCGAGCGGCCGCATCGTCGGAATGGAAGCGCTGGTGCGCTGGCAACACCCGGACCTTGGGTTGATCTACCCGGACGAGTTCATCCCGGTGGCCGAGGAAACCGGCCTGATCGAGGGCCTGGGCCGCTGGGTCCTGCAGACCGCCTGCGCACAGAACCGCCGCTGGCAGGACGAAGGTCTGCCGCGCATCACGGTGGCCGTCAATTTCTCCGCGCGCCAGTTCCAGCACAAGCACCCCGTGGACCTTGTGCGCCGCGCCCTCGACAAGAGCGGCCTTGCGCCCGACTGCCTCGAGATCGAGCTCACCGAAAGCGCCGTCATGCAGGACGCCGCGGTGGCGCTCGAGACGCTGACGGAGCTGCGCGAAATCGGCGTCGCGGTTGCGATCGACGACTTCGGCACCGGCCAATCGAGCTTGAGCTACCTCAAGCGTTTTCCGATCACGACGCTCAAGATCGACAAAACGTTCGTGCGCACGTTGCTCGTCGACCCGAAGGACGCCGCGATCACCGAGGCGATCGTGTCGATGGCGCACTCCTTGCGGCTTCGGGCGTGCGCCGAGGGTGTCGAGACTCCGCAGCAGCTCGAAGCCCTGCGTGAGCAAGGCTGCGACGAGGTGCAGGGTTACGTCTTCAGCCCGCCGCTGCCTGTCGACCGCGCGACGGAGCTGCTCGCAGGCAGCCGGCCGGCGATCGCAATACGCTGACACGGAAAATCACCGGCGGGGGCGACCCCGCCGGCCTTTCCTCGGCGCTCACCGCGCGCGTGTCGTCGTGAAGCGCGAGCCCGCCCCGGTGGGTTCGGTCTCAAGGAGCGTCAAGTTGCCGCCCATGAGAAGGTTGACTTCGTAGAGCCGCACTTCGCCCGTGTCGAGCAGCGTGACGAAGAGCCGGGTGCCGCCCGCGTCGAACTCAAGGTGCACGGGGATCCCCGGCATGGAGATCGTCGTGAGGGCGATCAACGCCCCATCTTCGACGGCATTCTCTGTGACGAGGTTGAGCCGGTAGGCGCGCAGCTCGGGCGATCCGTCCCCGGCGCAGGCCACGTACATCAACCGCCCACCCGGGTCGATCGCAACCAGCTCGGGTTGAGCGCCGGTCGCGAAGGGGTGCTCGATCGAACCGAACGCCTGCAGCGCACCGGTTTCCGGGTGGATGGTGTACGCCCAAACGTCGTCCGTCGCGCGTCCGGGGGCGTACAGCCAGCGGCCCGTCGGGTCGACCGTCACGGAGAACGGCGATTCGCCCGTGTCGAACGGCGAGCCCGCGATTTCTGTCAGCGCACCGGTGCGCGGGTCGACGGCAAAACCGCTGATCGTGTTCGAGAGCACGTTGGCGACGTAGACAAATGCGCCGTTGGGCGCCGCCGCGATCCCGAGCGGCAGTTCGCCCGTGGGGCCTTGGTCCGCGACGGTCGCCGTTCCGTCGGCGGCGATGGCCATCGAAAACACGCGGAAGGCACCGCGCGCCGAGCCGAACAGGAAACGCCCGGAAGCGTCCATGTCGAGGGAGAATAGGCCGAAGAACGGCACTTCGAGGTCAAGCGTGTCGATCGGCGTGGCGGCACCCGCGGCGTCCAACGCGAAGCGGCGCAGGTGCTCAGTTCCGCCCGCGTCCTGAGCCACATACAACTGGTCGAGCTGGGGGTGCACTACCGCGCTCGTGGGGAGCAGCGGCGACGCCACCATCGCGGGATTGAGCACGTCGATCGATGCAAACACGGGGTCGTAGGCGAACTGCGTGATGTCGCCGGCCATGCGGTTGATGGTGTACACGGCATCGCTGACGGGTACGACAGCCCCCTGGCCGTGGGTCAGGGCAAGCGCCACCGAACCCGGCCGCGTGCGCATGCGGTTGGTGGGGCTTTCGGCGGGAGCAACGACGCTCAGCACACCCGCGCCGTCGACGGTGAAGCCAGCGAGCTCCTCGACCGTGCCGAACAACGTGTACGCACGCGTCCTGTCGAGGGAGAGGACAAACCCTCGCGGATCGCCCTCGGGGCCCGCTGCGCCCGTGGCGGTCGGACCGCTGAGTGCGCCGTTGACGAGCACATCGAACTGGAGCAGGTTCGACGCGGGATCGTTGCGCGTCGCATAGAGGCGCGCCGTGCTGCCCACGACCGCGGTCGTGATGCCGATCGGCGCCGAGCCAACCCCAAGGCTGAAGCTGTCGAACTGGCTGAGTGAGCCGCTTTGAAGCGCGTAAATGCCGATCGCGTCGATCCCGTCTTCCGCGATGTACACGAACGACCCCGCGACCGTTTGGAGCGTGCCGATGGCGCCCGGGTTTGGTCCCACGTTGGAAAGTGATTCGCCGATCGGCACGCCCGCGCCGTCGAGCTCGAACAGCGTCACCGAGTTGCTGGTCTGTGCGGTGACGAGCAGCACGTCGCCGTCCGGGGACAGCGCGAGACCAAACGCGCCCACACCGGAGAGCGCGAAGGGACTCCCCGGGAGGGGTGTCAATCCACCGTCGCCCTCGAGCGCAAAACCCGCAACGGCGTTGGCGTTGAACAGGCTGACCCACGCCACGCGACGGACGTCGTCGACGAGGATGCGGCGCGGGCCCGACGCTGCGGGCAGCGCCACGGTGTCGACGGGCTGCGCGCCGAGGCGCCCCGTGATGGGGTCGACGCGGTAACTTTCCAGCGCCGGCGTCCCCGCCGTTGCGACCAGGACGTGGCGGCGCGTCCAACTCGCCGCGATGTCGACCGGGTCCGTGCCGACGAGGTCGTAGCCCAGGGTCGTCAACTGGCCGTTAGGCTTCACGCCGAAGCTCGCAAGGGTGCCGTCGTCCGCGACGGTGTGCACGAAGCGCGGTATGACGAGGTCGGCCGTATCGATTGCGACGAGGTCGATGTCGAGGGTGGCCAGGCGGCCGAGGCAATCCTCGGCGGTGATCGTGAAGGTCGCCGCCGCTGCGGGAGCGTCGAACGACCCGCTCAGGGCACCCGTCAGCGGGTCGAGCACAAGGCCCGCGGGGAGAGCCGGGCTCGCGCTCCACGTCGAAGGCACACCCTCGAACGTGGGCACGGCGTCGATCTCGACGTCGACGAGTGCGGTCAGTTCGGCGCTTGGGTAAACGAGGTTGGCGGGCGCATCCGGAGCGATGACTTCGAGCACGAGGTCGACGGTCGTGGAGCCCCCCGGACCCGTTGCGGTGACGGTGAACGTGTCCGCCACTGCGAGCGCCGTGGGCGAGCCGGACAGGATGCCCGTGTCGGGGTCTAGGACGAGGCCCGGGGGCAGGGCCGGCTCAACGGAGTACGCCGTGACGTCACCGGTGACCGTTGGCGTATTGGACACCGCTGCGACGCAGGCGATGAGGACGGGAGCGCGGTCGTTGTAACCCAGCCCGGTGGGCGCCGGCGGAGTGTTGCTGCTCCCGCCGCCACCCCCACCGCCGCAGGAAAAAGTCGCAAGGCAAAGGGCAAGGACAATCGGCAGACGTGCGGATAGACGCATATGGCTAGGGAGCGGGGAGGAGTGGGCGGGAGTCTTTGGGGCGCAGAACGGGAACTGCCGTGCTGGGAACTGCCGTGCTGGGAACTGCCGTGCTGGGAACTGCGGTGCTGGGAACTGCGGTGCATTCGCAAACCCCCTAGCCACGCAGCGGGCGCGGACCACAAGCATCTTTGGCTCTCCATCGTTTCCGCTCCGTGTACCCCGGGTCAACGGATTCCCACGCCAGACCCGCCGCGGTCCGGGGAGGTTGTCGCCTTCGTGTGGGCCCCGGTGCGGCTTGGGCCGACGCGCCGGGGCGTTTCGCCCGTCAGCCGCACCAAAACTCTCCGGTCACTCGTAGCGGCGGCGCAGCGCGAGGCTGCGCGCGCCCGGACCGGCTGTGGACTGGCCCGCGAGGGTCAGTTCCCCCGAACCCGCGGCGTCGAAGCTGTAGAAGCGCACTTCACCCGTGCCCTGCACGGACGCAAACAGCCGCGTGCCTGCGCCGTTCACCGCGAGGCCGCGCAGGGTGACCCCGACAAAGACCGGCCCCGATAGCAGCACGGGGGTCCCGTCCGCGACGCCGTCCGCGGGGTCCAGGTTGATCGCAAAACGCTCGATCGTCCCCAACCCTTCGGTCGCGACAAACAGGAAGCGTCCGAGGGGTTCGAACACGAGGTTGTTGGGGTTCGAACCGAGGGCGATGTCGACGGCGACGAGCGGTGCGAGGGCGCCTGTCGCGGCGTCGACGGTGTAGGCGGAGAGGCTGCCCGAACTGCGGTTCGCGGCGTATGCAAAGCGCCCGCTCGGGTGGAACGCCACCGCGAACGGCGACACTCCAGTGGGGACAGTGGGGGGTGCGAGCGGCGCGAGCGTGCCCGTCGCCGGGTCGATTCGAAAACCGCGCAGCACGTTGTCGAAGCGCTCCCCGACCACCGCGATCTGACCTGTCGGATCGACCGCCACGCTCGATGCGTTGGCGCCGGTCGCCGCGGTGCTGACAGCGCTCGGATCGCCCGCGGCGCAGAGGCTATAGGTCGTGATGTCGCCCGGGTCGGCGAAGCGCACGGCAAACAGGAAGCGCCCCGCGGGGTCGACTTCGACCGCTCGAACGGACCCGCTTCCACCGGCGACGTCGCCGATCTCGAACAACGCCGGAGCGCCGAGGGCCCCACCGGTGCCGATCGGATAAACCCGCAGGTCCGCGCCACCGGGGTCCGACTGGTCGGCGACGTAAACGCGGTCGAGCCGCGGGTGCGCGCGCACGACGTTCGGGGCGGCGCCGCCGTCGACCGTCGCCGGCGCAAGGGCCGTGAGTTGGTCGACCGCAGCATCGAAGTCGAACTGGGAGAGTTCTCCCACGTCGAAGTTGGCGCTGTAGAACGCCGTGTCCTCGATCGCGAGGGGGGCCGCACTTCCCAAGAGCGCGAGCGCGCGTGCGCCCGGGCGAACACGAACGCGGCCGAGCGGGGATCCGCCGGCGGTGGGTGTGGTCAGGTTGCCCGACACGTCCTGGAACACGGTGGCGAGCTCCGACGACCCGGTGTAAACGACGAACGCGGTGCTGTTGTCCGCCGCGAGCGCGATCGTCGCGGGTGCGGGGCCCGTTTGGCCGGTCGTTTGAGGCGCAAAGAGCTCGCCGGTTTGCGGGTTCATTCCGGCGCGCGCGACAAACCCGAACCCCGTCACGGTGACGTACACCACCGGGAAAATGCCCGCCTGGCGCGTCGCCAAACCGTCGGGAAGGGACCCGCCGCCAAAATTTCCCGTGTTGACGAGGGCGAGCGCTCCACCCGCATCCACCGCGATCGACGACAGGCTCCCGCCCGCCGTGTTCGCGCACACGAGGTAGGTCTGCCCCGTGTTGCCAGCAACACGAACCAGCGACCGCGGTCCCGCGCCCACGGCGACGATGTTTGCGCCCGCGGACACCGGCAAACCGGCGCCGGAGAGCGCAAAGGACACGACGGAGTTCGATCCGTTCAGCGTGGCAAATAAACGGTCGCCGGCGGACGAGAGCACGAGTTCGCGTGGACCCTGGGCGCCGCTACCCGTGCCTACGACGGAGACGGGGCTCCCCGCGATCTCGCTCAGCGTGCCCTGCGCGGACACGTTGAACGCCGCGATGAAGTCGCTCGATTCCAGGGTTACGTAGAGCCGCGCGCCGTCGGCGGACGTGGCGAGGCCGCGCGGTCCCGAGCCGGGCGGCAGGTCGAATGGCGAGCCCGGTACGGCCACAGCATGGCCGTCGCTCGGCGCGATCGAGAACACGGAAACCGAGGGTGTCGCGGCGCTCAAACAAAACAGCCGCGTGCCATCGGGGCTGAGGGCGAGCGCGCGCGGGCCCGCGGGCACGGGCACATAACCCAGGTGCCGCGACGAGCCCCGCACGGGGTCGATCCCGAGGCGCGACACGGTGCCGTCGTCTTCGTTCGCCACGAACAGGAAGCGCGGGACGATGCCCGCGCCCGGGCCGGGCTCGACGACGGTGATGTCGAGGCCAAACGTCGTTTCGTCGCCGAGACAATTCGAGGCGCGGACGGTGAAGGTTGTAGTGCCGACGGCCGCTTGCGGTGTGCCGCTGAGGATGCCCGTTTGCGGATCGATCTGCAGGCCGCTGGGCAGCGTCGGCGTCACGTCGTAGGCGCTTGCGACGCCGTCGAGGATCGGCGCGTTCGGGACGATCGCCGTGCCCGCGTTGTAGGTGGGTGCGGGGGCGTCGTAGGTCAGGTTCGCGGGCGGCGCGGGGAGCAGCACTTCGACGAGGATTTCGGCGCTGGCCGATCCGCCCGGCCCACTTGCCGTCACCGTGTGCAGGGTTGGCGACGCACCGGCGGTCGGGGTGCCAGCGATCGCCCCATCCGTCGGCGAGATCGCAAGTCCGCTCGGGAGCGGCGGCGTGATGCTCCAGCTCTGCACGAAGCCGGCGAACGTCGGGCTGTTCGGGCCCGCGGCAACGCAGGCGGTGTAGACCGGCGCCGCCTCGGCGTACACGACGTTTCCGGGAGGGTCCGTGATGATGAACGAGCCCGACCCCGAGCCGCAGCCCGCAAACGCCCACGCGGCGAGCCCGGCGGCGAGCGCAAGCCTCGTCCTGCTGTGTGTTGCCCAGCTGTGAGTCGCCGTGGCGTGTGTCGCTGCGCGGTCGGTCATCGTGAAGATCCCGGCGGCCCCTGGCCTTGGCCTCCGCCCGCAGGATACGGCTTTGGGGCGCCGTGGCCGCAGGTTCAATCGAAGACGACGCGCGGGGCGATCCCGCGGGGCTGGGCGCCCCCGGCGGAGATCTGCTGCACGGGCGCAAGGTCGCCGGTCACCGAGTCGATGCGCAGGACGGAGAGGACACCCACCGCGCGGTGGGCCACGAACAGGTAGCGCCCGGACGCGTCGATCGCAGCGTTGCGCGGGTCGTTCGCGACCGCCACGTCCCCGAGGGCCGTCAACGCGCCCGTTTGGGGGTCGATCGCAAAGCGCGAAACGCTCGCCGACGTGGAGTTGGCGGTGAACAGGAACCGTCCGTTCGGCGTGACGGCCAGTTCAAACGGTGCGGTGCCCGTCGGCAAGGTGGCCGGGGCGAGCGGGAGGAGCGCGCCGGTGTTCGCGTCGATCGTGTACTGCTGGATCGTGGCGGCGCCGTTGTTCACCGCGTACGCAAAACGGCCGCTGGGCTCGACGGCGACGTCGAACACACCGTTCCCTGCTGCGGACGTGCCGATCGAGCTGAGTGCACCGCTCGGACCGTCGATCCGGTAGGCATGGACCCGCGCCGCGAAGCTCTCCGCGACGTAGGCAAAGCGCCCGGTCGGATCGACGGCGATGCCCCGCGGGAAGGAGTTGGGTGTGCCCGACGCCGCGGCGAGGGGAGTCACTTGACCACTTTGGGGATCGACCGCGTAGGCCTGCACCGAGGCGGTGGCAAACAGCGGTACGAACGCGAAGCGCCCCGACGGTTCGAACGCAAGGTCGAAGGGCGCGCCGCTGCTCGCCGTCGGCGAACCCAACGCGGTGATCGCGCCGTTGCCTTCGTTCAATGCGAGGCGCGTGAGGGATTGGCCGGTGAAGTTCGCCGAGAGCGCGAGGGGCTGCGACGGGTGCAGTGCGACCGAGACCGGCCCGGGTGCGGTGTCGGCCACCGCGTTGGCGAGGCCGGTCAAAAGGCCCGTGTCGTTGTCGAGGGCGAACCCGCGCACCTCCGCGGCGCCCTCGAGCGCGACGTAGATCTGGGGGGTGCGCGGTGCGATCGGGGCGCCGTAACCCGGCACGGCGAGGTCCGCCGACGAGCCGCGGGTGCGCACCTCGCCCGCGGGAGTGAGGGCTCCCGTCGCCGGATGGATGGAAAAGATCCGCACGGCGGCGTCCGCGGGCGCCAGCGCGAAAAGGAAGTCGCCGGTCGGGTCCACGCGCACCTGGGTGGCTCCACCCGGACATGCCACCGAACCCGGATTCAGCGCATTCGGCACGCCGACCGACGAGACGCGGAATTGGTGGATCTGGCCGAGCGCGCTGTCGGCAACGTAGAGGTGCGATCCGTTGGGGCTGAGGGTTGCGCCGGTCGGCTGGGCTCCCGCGGGCAATGCGGGGCTCGCGAAGGCGCTCAGTAGACCCGTCAGGGGGTCGACGGAGTGCGCCACGAGGTCGCCAAGAGCGCCGGTTGAGTACGCGAACGCACCGTTCGGCGCGAACACGAGCGCGGTCGGGGACGGCGGGAGTGCGACGGCGCCCATGGGCACGAGGCGCCCCGACGACGGCTCGATCTGGCACAGGAACGCGCCGGAGCTGTCGCCCCCCAGGGCGTAGAGGTGCTTGCCGTCGGGGGTCAGCGCGAGGCCGGTCACCCGCGAGTTGAGCGGCAGAGCGGGCGGGACGAGCGGCGTGAGCGTGCCGCTCGCGGAGTCGATCGCGAACTGGGAGACGGACTTGGCGCCGGCATTCGCGGCGTAGAGGAATCGGCCGGTTGGCTCCGCCAGCACCGCTAGCGGAATGTCGCCCGCAGGCGTGGGAGCGAGCGGTGTGAGCGCCCCCTGCGCGAGGTCGACTTCGAGCGGCACGATGTCGTTGCTCTCCGCGCGCGCTGCAAACACCCAGCGCCCGCTCGGGTGCGCCGCGACCGCGCGCGGCTGACCGCCGAGCGCCGCGAACGCACGCTGGCGAAGGGCGCCCGTCGTCGGATCCACGGTGAAGCTCGAAACGCTGCCCTCAAGGGGATCCGCGCTGAACGCAAAGCGGCCGAACGCGGGCGCTCCGTCCTTGAGGTGGACGACGAGCAGGTTCGAAAGCTGGAGATCCTGGACGCCCCCCGGCGGCGCGAGGCCGAGCGCCTGCGCGAACAGGTTCAGTCCTACCAGCGAAGGTGTCGCCGGAACCGGCAGCGTCCACTGGTGGGTGCCGTCGCCCGGGATCGCAATGAGGGCGGGGCCAGCGCCGACAAAGAGCGTTCCTAGTGTGCCGAGCGGCAGTCCACCGGGGATCGCGGCGGTGTCGATCAGCAGGGTGTCCGCCGGGCCGGGGGGCGCGATCGAACCCGAGAGTTGGAACACGAGCGGCTGCCCGATCCGGCTCACGGAGATGAGGGAAAGCTGCGGCGCGGCGGCGGCGAGAACAAGGCAGAGGAACATGGTCGCGGCGGCGTGGTTGGGGGCGGCGCGGCGCCGGGAGGCCGTGTGGAACGCAGGGCGTGGGGAGCGACGCGGCGGCGACGCGGCGGACGTTGGGCGGGGCCGCGGGGACACTCCTGTGCGGAGCGGTTTGGGACCCCCAATCCTAGATCGCTCCGGGCGGATGGGTCGGGTGGGCCCCGGGAATAGCGGCGCGCGGCCCGTGGCGGGGCGCTTGGGCCCGTCGGGTGGGCCCGAAACTTTGAACGGGCTCTCGCCAGGCCTTGGGTGGCTGGGCGGGCCCGCGTCAGCCGAGGCCCATCGCGTCGACGCCGTCCTCGTCGAATCCAAGGGCGTGGGCCAGCTCGTGGTAGAGCGTCACCCGGATTTCGTGTTCGAGCTCCGCCGGGTCGAAACTCGCGCGCTCCAGGTTGCGCTGGAAGAGGTAAATCGCCGCGGGAGCTTCGCCTGAACTTTCGACGGAGCGCTCGAGCTGCGATGCGCCGACAAAGAGCCCGAGGGCTCCGGCGGGAGTGTCGTAAGGCGCGCGCGCGGCGAGCTCCGCCCGGGGCACGGGGTCGATCAGCACCGGGATGGCCGCGAGCCCAGCCTGAAACGGGGGCGGCAGGTCGAGCGCCGCCCGCGCGACCACCTTCTCGAACGCGGCGGGCGTGAGGTGGTGGGGCTCGGGAAACGTTTCGGGGTTGAGTTCCGCGGCCACGCTCTGCCAGCGGTCCGCTTCCGCTTCGCGGCCGGCGAGGTCGCACAGCAGCGCGAGACGCTCGCAGGCGGGCGCGAACTCGGGATCGCACGCGTGCACCGCGCGGTAGGCGCGCTCCGCATCCACGAGCCGCCAACCGGCGAGCGCGCACTCCCCGAGCGCCCACAACAGGTCGGGGTCGTTCGGGTCGAGCTCTTCACGCGCCCGTGCGAGCGCCGCTTCGGCGCGGGTTGGCTCGCCAAGGTCCAACCACGCGAGCGCCGCAACGGGTCCGCTGTGTGGCGAGCGGATCTCCTTCTTCACGAGCGCATCGAGGTGCGCCAACGCTCCGCGTGGATCGCCCGCTTCAAGGGCGGCCCACGCCGCGTCCACTTCGCCGAATGTCACCCCGCTCCCTTGGTAGCCCGTGCCAAATTCACGCGCCGGGGGGGAAAACCAGGACCGGGACCCGCGCGTGGCGCACCACCGATTCCGCCACACTGCCGAGCACGAGCCGGCGCAGGCCGGTGCGACCGTGGCTTGAGAGCGCGATCATGTCGACCCCCTGCTGTGTCGCGACTTCGGCGATCGTCTCCGCGGCGTTCGTGCTCGGGACGACCAGGGTTTCGACCTCCAATCCGGTGAGCGCGGCGCGCTCCTTCTCGAGTGCTTCCTTGGCGCCCTGCACCATCGCACCGCGGTCCATCGAAGGCACGGGCCCCGCGAGCGGTGCGCCGTAGGGCACGATCGGCACGTCCTCGACGACGTGCAGAAGGAGAATGCGTGCGCCCGACTCGCGCGCGAGCGCCATCACCGGCCCGAAAGCCCGGCGCGACTCGGCCGACAAGTCGCTCGTCAACAGGATCTTGGCAAGCTTCATGGGTGCGGGCTCCGCAGGGCAATTGAGGGTGGGGGTGAGTCGAAGAGTTGGGCGCAGCGCGTCGAGGCTCGACGAAGGCGGGCCGCAGCGAGGCCAGCGCGACACCTGCGCGAATCCTTCGCGGGGCCTCCGCGGGGCCTCCGCGGGGTCTCCGCGAGGCCATCGTGGGCAAGTGCCCGGTTCTCGGCAAGCACTCGTCGCGCAACGGCACTTGCGCAGGCGTTGAAAACAGGTAAAGATTTTGGCGTCGGTGACGCGACCGCGCCTGGCAACTGCCCCCGTGGGCAAAAGCCCCGGCGGGGTCCCGTGACCGCACGGCTACCCGCCGGGTGGGCACCAAAACCCCGGCGATCAACCCACCGGGCCGCCCGGAATCAGCTCGAACCATCGGAATCCTTCGTCCATGACTCGAATGAGCGTGTTGGCTTGCGGACTCCTGTTGGCGATTTTCGCCGCTCCTGCTCCTGCGCGGTCGTCCGCACCCGAAGAAGTTTTTCAGCCCAACATCCTGGTCCTCGTCGTCGACGACGTGGGCGTGGATTTTCTAGCGCCCTGGGGCTTCGGGACGGACCTGCCCTACACGCCCAACATCGACGCGCTCAGCGCGGGGGGCGTGCGCTTCACGGACGCGTGGGCGATGCCCCTGTGCACGCCGACCCGCGCCGCATTGCAGACCGGCCGACACGGCTTCCGCACCGGTGTCGGCACACTTGTCAGCGCGAGCTTTGCGCTCGAGCTCGCCGAGACCACGTTGCCAGAAATGCTCGACATTGGCACCGGATACGCCTACGCCCACGGGTGTTTTGGCAAATGGCACCTTGGCAATCCGTCCGTCGGGGGACCGCTTGCACCCAACCTCGCCGGTTATTCGCACTTCGAGGGCACGGTCCACAACTTCGTCCTGCCCGACACGTTCTACGACTGGGCGAAGGTCGAAAACGGCGTGACAAAACCCTGTTCGGGGTACGCGACGAGCGCCGTCGTCAACGACACGTTGGGCTGGATCGGCGCGCAATCGTCGCCGTGGTTCGCGATGGTCAACTTCCACGCGCCCCATTGGCCGTGGCACACACCGCCCGCGCACCTGTACTCGACGTCCCTCGCCCACGCACCCCCGCCGAACATCGATCCGCGGCCCTACGCCAAAGCAATGATGGAGGCCGTGGACGCCGAGATCGGGCGCCTGTTCGCCGCGCTCGGCAGCAGCTTCGAGGACACCTTAGTCGTCCTGCTCGCGGACAACGGCACCGACGGTCTCGTCGTCAAACCGCCGTTCCTGCCGTGGAAAGCCAAGGCGACCATCTTCGAACCCGGTATCCGCGTGCCGCTCATCGTGAGTGGACCGGGTGTCACGCCGGGTGTCTGCGCTGCGCTCGTGCACGTGGTCGACGTGTTCCCGACCGTGGCGGAGGCGGCGCGCGTGAACCTCGGGCTCTCCCTGCCCGACCTCAAAATCGACGGCATCTCCCTGTGGCCGTACCTCGAAAACCCCGCTGCTCCCTCGCAGCGCAAGCTGCTGTACACGGAGCAGTTCTGGCCCAACGGCCACAACCCGCCGTCGAACTTCGACCGCACGATACGCGACGAGCGCTTCAAGTACGTCTGGAGCACGGTCTACGGGCAGGTGCTCTTCGACCTGAAGTTCGATCCCTTCGAGACGGTCAACCTCTTCGACCAGCCACCCCTCGACCCGGTGGCAAAACGCGCGTTCCGCAAGCTCAAGAAGGGTCTTTTGGACCTCTTGAGCGACGGTTGACCTTGGGTGCGCGGCGCGCGGCCGGGCTCGCGAAGCTGCAGATGGGACACACGTCGGGGTCGTGGCCGCGCGCAGGGCAATGCTCGCGGCCGAAGTAGATGATCGCAAGGTGCAGGTGGCCCCAGCACTCTTGCGGGAAGTGGCGTTTGAGGTCGCGCTCGGTGCGCTCCACGTTCGCGCCGCTCGAAAGTCCCCAGCGGTAGGCCAAGCGGTGGATGTGGGTGTCGACGGGGAACGCCGGGACCCCAAACGCCTGGGCCATCACGACGCTGGCGGTTTTGTGGCCGACACCGGGAAGTGCTTCGAGGGCTGCCCAATCCGCGGGCACTTTGCTTCCGTGCTCGTCAACGAGGATGCGCGAAAGCTCCGCGATCGCCTTGGATTTTTGCGGCGACAACCCGCAGGGTCGGATGATTGCGCGGATCTCGTCGACGGGCACCTTTGCCATCGCGGCGGGGGTGCGCGCGCGCGCGAACAGGGTCGGCGTGACCAGGTTCACACGCGCATCGGTGCATTGGGCGGACAGCAGCACCGCGATCAGCAGTGTGTACGGATCGCCGTGGTCGAGGGGAATCGGCACGCTCGGGTAAAGCGCTTCCAGCGTCGCGCGGATGCGCGCCGCCTTTTCGGCAAGCTTCACGGACGTGCACCCTTCGCCGTTCCCACGCGCTCCAGTCTAATGGGACCGATGAAGCCGATCGACGAGCGAATCGCGGAGTTCCTGTCGGGCAGCGTCTTTGCCGTCGCGGGCGCCAGCAATCGGCGTCACAAGTACGGGAACATGGTGCTGCGCTGTTACCTCGAAAACGGGCGACGCGCACACCCGATCAACCCTTTGGAGGACGTCGTGGAGGGTCAACCGGCGTTCAAGACGCTGGCGGATCTGCCGGAGCGTGTGCACGGGCTCTCCATCATTACTCCGCCCGAAGTCACGCTGCGCCTCGTCGAGGACGCGGCCCGCCTGGAGATCAACCGGCTGTGGATGCAGCCGGGCGCGGAAAGCCGAGCGGCGTTGAAGTTGGCCGAGGAGTTGGGCCTGGACGTGATCGCAGGTGGTCCTTGTTTGCTGGTGGTGCTGGGTTTCCACGGTTGAGGGGAAGGTTGTCGCCGCGCTCGGACCGCGCTCCCAACTGGCAGGCGCTTACCGCGGCGGGGGTGTCGCCTCGCGCACGGCGGCGCCGCGGCGCTCGTCAAGCACCAGGATTGCAAACCGCGCGATGTCGCCACGCGGCCCCGACACGGACGCGTAGTCGAACCGCCCGAGGACATCGGTGTAACCGTCCTTGTAGAACAGCACTTTTTCGGTGCTCGAGCGCGAGTACACCTTCACGTACACCGCCGCCGCGGGTCGCGCGCCGTCGCGGACGACGAGGCGACCGCTTTGCTCAGCGCGATCCACCGATAGTGCGGAGGGCTGGTGCAGCGCGCGGCGCACGATCCCTCCGCCCCGCGCTTCGACGACCAGGGATGTCGCGACAAGTTCGGCGGGAATGACCAGTTCGGCCCGCGAGCGCTCGCCGCTGCCCGGAACGCGCAGGGACGCGTGCGGGCGAACGTGGCCCGTGCCCTGTCCGCCGTTGTCGCCAAAGGGATCCGCGGAGAATCGGAACTCGAGGTCGATCGAATAGAAGTTGACCTCGACGTCCTTGAGTCCAGCGTGAGTGAGCGCCACGTTACCCTGGTTCAACTCGAGTTCGAGCAGCGGCGCGCCCAGCGCCGGGCCCGCGCCCAAGGAATTGGCGACTGCACCAATTTCCGCCAGCGCGGCCACATCGAGAATACCGCGGAACAGCCCGCGCCAACGCGCGACCGGATGGTTCCGATGGGGTTCCGCGAAGCGTTTTGCTGCGGCCGCGTCGCCCGTGAAAAACGCGGCGTGCGCAAGCATGTAATCGTGCTGCAGCGCCGTCGTGACTGCGCCGCGCTCCACACGTCCCAACTGTCCGAGCGCGTCGTGGATCCGCTTCTCCAGCAGGTGGTGGTACGCCAGTTCCAGTCGGTCGCGGGGCTCGAGCGCCGGCTTCAGTTCCCAGATCCGAAGAAGCTCGCGGTAACGCGCTTCGACCTGTGCATCGCGCACACCCCGCAACCCAGCCTCGGGATGGGCGCGGGAGTTCACGCGCGGCGCAAACTCCTCGAACTCCACCGCGCGGTCAATGTGGGGGTCGATGACCAATAGATCGGAGCGCAACCAGGGCCCGATCGCGCGGCTGAAGGGTGTTCGAGCGAGGTACTCGGCGGCAGCGCGTGGGTCCTCGTGGCGCAGCGCGTAACCCCACAGCGTGTGGTGGTACACAAAGCGCGAGCGCAGGACGTCGAGGCTGGCTGTGAAGAACTCGGCGTCGCGCATTCGCCACGCGATGGCGCCGACATCGGCGGGACCAAGGTCGCGCTCTGTCAGCGCGGCCAGAACGTCCTGATCGCTTCCCCGCGCGGCAATCGCCGCGAAGGAGCTGGAATCTTCGGGGGGCGCCGATGCCAATACCGTCAGTTCTGTCGGATCGCCCACATCGCGGGTGATTCCGCGCACGGCAGCGCGGCGCTCGACGTCCCGCGCGGCTTCTGTGTTGGCGCTGTTCGGATTGTCGAAGGGCATTTCCGACGAGATCGCCGGTTCCACCTCTTCGACTTCCTCCGGTGAAACTTCCACCGAACCGCGACTGGGGAGCCCACCCGTCGTGGGGCCGGCTGACCGGTCGCGAGGCTCGGAGTCTGCGTCGCGTTGCCCTTGGCCCAAAAAAAAGTCCGAGTCGCCCGTCATCGCTTCGCCAAACCCACCTTGCGCCACCCCCGTCGCCGCAGCGCCCAGCAGCGCGGACTCAAAACGCCAGCGCAGGTCCGCGTGGTCGAGGGTCCCACGTGCAAGCACGTGGTTGATTTCCCGCGCCATGCGGGTCCCGGGTTCACCAAGGAACTCAAGGAGCAGCACCTGCTCTGCGGTGTTCAGCTTCCCGAAACGCCCCGTATCGAGCCACGGCCGCACGTCACCGTCGAGCAGCCATTCGTCGAGAAACGTGGGTTCGCCCTTGTTCGCGAGATACGGCCGCACAACTTCGTCGAAAAACGGGCGATCCTTCAGCCGCAGGAAGACGTGCAACTCGTGGCACGCAAACTCGCCGTAGTGGACGAGCTTTTCATCGCGCGTGAAACCACTCCAGCGTGTGAGGAACTCGAACTTGCGGAGCTGCGGACCGTCGTGGAGCGTGAGGAAAGTTTCGAACATCGCGCCGAGGCCCGCGATCGGCCGGCGTTCCACCGTCCCGTGCGCCGGTGCTCCGATAAGCGCACCCGTACGCACGATGGTGAGGTCGCGCTTCTCGCCCCAAACACGATCGTCGGGCAACGCGGCGGCGAGCCTGCGGTCGCGGGGCTCGAACGGAACGGAGGCGAGCGCCGCCTGGGCCCGTTGGCTTGCGCTGCGATCGACCGCGATGGCTTCGACGTGGTGTAAGCCCGCGTCGAGTCCCAGGTCCGCGAACGGCACACGCACGACACCATCCACATCGGGTACGAGGTTCGCGCGAACGCGCGCGGGGCTCGGCAGGAAATCGAAGTTTGCGAGGGTGTTGGTCTCACCCCCGCGGGTGCCCGTGCTGTCGCCCGGCCCGCGGAAGGTTCCCGCGCGACGCCCGGATCTTCCACCTCCGCCGCCTGCGCCGATACCGATTTCGGTTGTCGCAAGATCGGTGTCCTCGATCGACCAGGGTTGGAGCAGTAGGCCGCCGCGCTCGAGCAGGTTGCCGACGTAGCGCGGTGCAAACCGCCGGGCGAGGATGTAACGCTGTTCGTCGCCGATGGGACGTTGCGCGAGGTAATCAAGCGTTCGCGCTTCGACGGTTGCGTAATCGAGCGCGGGCGGACGATCGAGTGCGAGTCGCGCCGCACCATTGGACTCCGGCACGAAGCGCCGCGCCACGATGTGGACACGCGCGGTTGGATCCGCATCGCGCAGCTCGACTTCGACCGTCGCCGTGCAGTTCTGGGTTGCGGATTGATTGGGTGGAGCGCAGCCCATCGTGCCGCGTCGAGACCACCGTCAGCACGGGGTCTTCGAGCAGCGCGAGGCTCGTTTGCGCACCATGCACCGCGAGGCGCGGACGCACGAGGATCGGAGCGAAGTTGTTGGGGATCAGCGTTTCGCGATCCACGTGGACAAACGCGGAAAGCTCGTAGGCTTCCGCCGCGTGCTGGATCGATGCCCACGCCGCGCGACGGCCGTGGCGCAGGATGAGCGTCTTTTCGCCCGCCTGTGTCGCAAACGGAAGCAGACACTCGCCGCGCTCGTCGGGCTCGAGCTCGCGCCCCGCAAACCAAATGCTCGCAGCGCCAAGGCGCACCCCGTTTTCGTCGATCACATGCAGCACGTGTCCCGCGGCACCCAGTCGCTCGACAAGTTCCAAGCGACCTTTTTCGACGAGCACACGGCTCGTCACGCCTCCCCCCGCAAACTCGACGACGTAGGTTCCCGGTTCAATGAGGTCGTGAAAATCGACCGTGCGCTTGAAGGGATCCACGCGCGCGCCCGCTTGGAGGAATCCGATCAGGAGCTCCCGAACGAACGGTGTGTCGTCCCCGAACGGCTCCAGGCCGGTTTCGAGCGGTCCGCTGGCGCGGGCGTCGCTGCCTGCGCGCCGCCGCTCGTCGCGCAACGTTGCGTGCACGTACGCCGCGGGTGGTGCCACTCGCAGGTACTCAAGGAGCAGTTCCGGGGTGGCCGTTCCGCGCCGTTGTGCGAGGAGCAGGCGATGGTGCAGCACCTCGGCGCGCAGGTCGTCGTCGAGCCGCCATGCGTCGTCCGGCGAAGGCCGCAGTCGTACAAGGTACTCAGTGACATAACGCCGCTTGCAAAGGACCGTAGGCATCAGGCGCGTGAGTTCTTCCAGTTGGTCGAGCGTGAGTCGCGAGTGGATCGGGTGGTCCCCGAACGCCACGCGCGAGTCCACTTGCAGGTCGTCCGCGATCGCGCGCACGAGATCCGGCACATCAGGGCGTTCCAGACTGCTCAGAAAGTTGCGCCGGACCTCGCGCGAGAGCTGCAACACCGGGGTCATGCGGCGGCCCGCTTCGCCCATGCGCGCGAACGGCCGCAATCCGTCTTGGAAAGCGCGCTTCGCAAAAGCCTCGGCGCGGATTTCGGCGGGGTCGATACGGCTCGGCATCGCGCGGGAAGCCGCGTCGGCCGGCGAGCGGTGGTCGAGCTCCGGCGCGAGTTCCTTCAGCAAGTACGTCCACGTGCGTTCGGGATGTGCGGAGAACCCGAGCAGCGCGCGTCGATGGACCAGCGCCTTGAAGTGCGCATCCTGCCCCAAGCGATCCCACGACGCGGCCAATGTGTCGAACGCATCCCAGCGCTCTTCGTGGATCGCGAGCAAAGCCTCGTAATAAGCTCGCGCTTCGGTGCCCGGCAGCAGCCGCTCCACCACCGCTCTGCGATCGTCGGCGGTCGCAAACGCTTCGCGCACCTCGTCGATCGATGTCTGCGCGGCCACCGAGGTGGCCGGTAGGGCAAGGAACGGCAGCGCAAGGAGCAGCAGCGCGAGGACGTTTCGTGCGGATGCCGCGGAGCCTGCGATCGGGAAGTGGGGGATCGACATGAATAAAAGGTGCCGGGGGTGCGGCCGGGATGCGGCGGGCGCTTGCGGCAACGGAGCGCTCGCAAAAAGGTTCAAAAGGGGGCAGGGCAAGGACCGTGCCGCCGCGTGGCGTGCCCCGCGCAGGGCTCGCGGTCGTCCCGGCGGGAAAGGTTGTTTCCGGTGCGAAATGCCGCGGTCCGGGTGGACCTTGGGCGGGTCAGGCAGATTCGGCCACGGCGACCGCGGCGGCGAGCCCGGCGTCGTGGGTGATTGTGATGTGCCAGCGGGTGATGCCGCGCGCGTGTGCGATCGCGAGCGCGGCCCCGTGGAGCTGCACGGTCGGAGCCTCGCCCGGGGGCCGCACGACCTCAATGTCGATCCAGCGAACACCCTGCGCCCAGCCGGTGCCGAGGGCCTTCATCACCGCTTCCTTGACGGCAAAACGGCCGGCATAGCTGTTGGCGGCGCGTAGCCGGCGTTCGCAATAGGCGCGCTCGCCCGCGGTGAAGATGCGCTCGGCGAAACGCGCACCGCGGCGCTCCAGCACGTCCGCGATGCGAGTCACCTGCGCGAGGTCGAGGCCCAGTGCGACAATCGCCATTCCGCGTTATTCCCGCGCGCGTTCGATGCGCACGTTGCCGCTGCCGGTCCGCAGGGTGAGCGTTCCGGGCGCCGCGGGCGCCGCCGGAGCCGCGATGCGGCCCCGCACGCCTCGCCCTGTGCTGCCCGCCACCGCTTCGATGAGCAGCGCCAACTCGCAATCCACGGCTCCGAAGCTCGTGTGGGCGTCGAGTTCGCCACCAAAATCCGCGGGCAAGCGCACGCGCACGGCACCGAACCCCGAAACGAGGCTCCAGTCACTCGCCATGCGGCTTTGGGGGCGTGCGTGAAGCTCGATCGCGCCCGAGCCACTCTCCAGCGTTACCGCGTCGAATCGACCGCGCGCGCCGATGGCGCCGAACTCGCTGCGCGCGTGCAGGGTGCCGTCCACGCCATCGACGTCGATCGATCCGCTTCCGGTTGCGAGCTGCGCATTGCCGCGCAACCCGCCGATCGCGATACTTCCGAACTGGGTGTGCGCGTCGAGGTCCACGCTCTCGACATCCTCCACCGTGATTCCCCCTGATCCGGTGCGGATCGCAATGCCCTCGGTTCGGATGCGCGCCAGCGTTACCGCGCCAAACGCGCTGTCGAGGCGCATGCGCGGACCTTCGATGTCCACCGCGTCGATGCGGCCGCTGCCGGTTTGCACGTCGAGCGCGCCGCGCACACCGCTCACTTCGACCGCGCCGAAGCTCGTTTCGAGCTGCGTGTCACCGAGCGGCCCGCTGGCTTCGATCGAACCCGTTGAACCGCAGGCGTCGATCGCGGTCCCCGGAGGTACGAACACCGTGATCTGTGTGGCGACGGCCAGTTCTTGCACTGAACCACCTTCGACACGCAGGGGCTGGCCGATCACACGCACATGGACACCCTGGGCGTCGCGCACGACGTTGAGGCTGTAGCGCGCGAGCACCGCTTCCGCTTCCTGTGCGTCGCGGCCCGCAGCGACCAGGCGCGCCCGGAACTCGCTCCTTCCGCTGTGGGTCACCTCAATGCGCAGGGGTCCGGTGCTGCCCTCGATGCCCAACACCGCACCCGCCACGAGGTCGAGCTCGATGTTTTCTTCGCGCTCCGCGCGCGCGGCGAACTCGGGACCGCCGGGCCCGACCTGGATGGTGCGGTGCCGGGTTTGGCAGGCGGCGACAAACGTCGAGGCGGCAATGGCAATGGCGAGGGCGGCCGTGATCAGGATGGTCGGACGGGGCATGGGACCTCCTTTGGGAGCGGGGACACTGCCAGCCTACGCCAGGGGCGGCTCGGCGGGGTGGATGCTGTCCGTGGCGGTGCCTTCGGGATGGGTACACAGCTCGGCCAGCACTTCCGTGGCATAGGCGCCCGGGGGCAGTTGGAAGCACAACTCGGCATCCGTCGGGCCCAGCGCCGTCAGCGTCGCCGCGGCGAGTGGCCAACGCAGGGGACGGCGCGCTCCATCCACGCGCCACGGGCCCTCCCTGGACGGCATGGGGCGGTCGAACGCCGCGTCGTCGAGGCCGCGTTCGGCGAGCACAGCACGTTCGAGTTCCCGCGCGCCATGGGCGGCCGCGGGCCGCAAACGTCGACCCGGCAAGGGCGCCGTTGGCGAGATTTCGAAACGGTCCGCGCGGGGTTGCTCACGCGCGCTGTCTTCGACGAGGAAGCTGCCGCGGCTCGCGTGCAGGTGCGCAATATCGCCGAGCAGCAGCGTAGACAGGTGGGGGAAGCGGTGTTCGAGCGCGCGGTCGAACAGGTCCGCCTGCGCCGCCGCCACGAGGAACTGCAGTTCGCGGCGCGCCAAGCGCGATGGCAAAAGCGCGGGATCCAATCCGCCTGCGAGTTCCCGTGCGGCACGCTGTTCAAGGGTGAAGCTCGCCGGAAAAAGGCGCGCGGCGGCCGCGAAGTCGCCCGTTTGCGCGGCGTCGCGCGCGGCGCGCACGCGGCCGAAATCGGCGGGGTGGGGCGCTCCCACGAGCATTTGCGCAAATGCGGGGCAATCGCCGCGCAGCAGCGCGAGCCCCGTCGCCCCATTGCGCCCGCCGTGGCCCTGGCGCTGCTCGCCGTACCAGGCCGGCACGCCGCGTTCGACCAGCGTTTGAAGGCCGCGCGCGATGCGCGCAAAACCCTCGGGCTCGATTGCACGAAGCAACAACCGGAAGCGGTTGCCGCGGCTTTGACCCGGCCGCAAGCCGCGCGGATGGTGCGCGATCGCGAGCACGCGCATCCATCGCTCGGCCGGGGCACTGGTGATGTCGGCAGAATCGCCGGCGACCCGCGCGCGCTCCGCACACCCGCCCTCCAGCGAAAACCATTGGCGCGTGACCGCGTGGACGTCCTTACGCCCCGCGTGCGCCACGGCTCGACGCGGCAACTGGAACGTGCGGGCGAGTTCCTGGGCGACCTCTTCGCTCGACAGGCCGCGCTTTTCGACCCACAGCCACAGGTGCGTGCCCGCGCCGTCGGGCGGGTCCACGGGGACCTCTTCCACCTCGAAGTCCTCCGGTGCGACCTTCCATCGAAAGGGCGCGCGTTCGGCGGCGGGAAGGAGCCTGGGCCGCGGGTTGGCGGTGTTCGGGGGCACGTGCTGCACGGGTGGGGAGCATGACCCGGGGCCCGCCGCGCGCGTGGCGCGAATGAAGAAAAACGGCCGAACCCGGGAACTCGCGCGTGGCCGTCGGCATGAAGCCGTCGTCCCCTAGACCCCCGACCATTCCCCATGCACCTTCGCCTCGCCCTCCGCTCCCCGTCACCGTCCGCCTCCGCCTCCGCCTCCGCCTCCGCCAGCGGTGCCCCCCGCCGCGCCGGTTATCTCGCCGTCAGCCTTTTCGGGGTTGGCGCCGTGTTTGCGTCGGCACCCGCAGCCCACGCCCAGGGCCCCGCGTTCCAATCACCGGGCATGCCGTCGCGTCCGACGCTCGGCCAGACGACGCGCTTTTCCAACGAGTCCAATCCGGCGCTGGGGTTTGTGATCGATTCCGTCGCCGATTGGCGCGACGGCCCCGGCGGGGACGACGGTGACGACGGTTTCGACTTCTCCGTGCGGTTGCTGGAGTTCAACGCCGCGGCGTACCTCGACCCGAACGCCTGGGCGTACGTGGTGTTTGTGTCCGAGGACCTGGAGGCACCCGAGGTCGAGGAGGCCGCGATCGAGTTCCTCGGCTTCGGCGACCGCACCAGCCTGAAGGTCGGCCGCTTCTTCGTCGATTTTGGCAAGCAGATGCAGCAGCACATTGAGGAACTGCGGACGGTGGAACGCCCGCTTGTGCTGCGCACGCTTCTTGGGGACGAACTCGGTGGCGCCGGCGCGCAGGTCGACTGGTGGACACCGCTCGGCGACAAAACGCCGCTGCGCGCGAGCTTGGGTGTGTTCGGCTCGCTCATTTCCGACGAACACGGCGATGAGGAGGGAGAAGCGGGTCCCGCGGCGGAATCGCCCGGACTGAAGGACATCGACGAGCTTTCGATCACGGCGCGAATCACCGCCATGACCGAGCTCACGGACAACCAAACCGCGCAGTTTGGTGTCAGCGCTCGCATTATCCCCGAGTTCGAGTTCCACGATGAGGAAGCGGACGTCGAAGCGCAGGGGCTCTCCAACAACGTGTTGGGAGCCGACATCACGTGGGGTTGGGTGGATGCGGCGACGAGCCGCGAGGCCACGGTCGGCATCGAATGGCTGATGCTGACCGGCGACATCGCCGCAGAAACCGACGATGTCACCGACCCGTTGAACCCCGTGATCGCGGTGTCCGATGACGATGCGAGCGGCTTTTACGCGTTCGCGGACGTGGGGCTGAATAGGCGCAACAACGTGGGTGTGCAGTACAGTCAGGTGGACCTGCCCGAGAACACGGCGCTTGAAGCGCGGGAGTGGGACCTCTATTGGACCCACCACTTCACCGAGTTCCGCCGCCTGCGCCTTGGAGTCAGCCACCTCGATGTTGACGAAGCGCCCGGCGACGACCTGCGTGTCTACCTGCAGTTCACCGCTTACATGGGTTCCCACAGCCACGGATGGAACTGGTGATGCAAACGAGCACAACCTTGAGGGCGTTCGCGGTGCAGATCTGTGCGCCGCTGATCGCCTTAGCGGCGACGCTTTGCGCATCCGGTTTTGCGCACGCCGCGCCGCTCGAACGGCTCCAGGTCATCGCGACGATTCCGGACCTCGCCGACGTCGCGCGTCGCATCGGCGGTGACCGTGTGGACGTCAGAACGCTCGCGAAGGGCAACGAAAACATCCACCGCGTCGCGCTGCGGCCGTCGAGCCTGGTCGCGGTCGGGCGCGCGGAGCTTTTCCTGCAGGTCGGGCTCTCGCTCGAACACGCGTTTGTGCCCGGGTTGCTGGAAGCGGCGCGCAACAACCGGCTCCAACCCGGAAAACCGGGTTTCGTGACGGTCTTCGAGGGTTTTGAGGCCATCGAGGTGCCCGAGGACAGCTCCCGGCGCGATGCTGCGGACGTGCACCCGATGGGCAATCCCCATGTGACCCTCAGTCCCGATGCGGGTGAGCGCATGGCGAGCCGAATCCTTGAGGGTTTGATCGGCGTCGATCCCAAGGGCGCGGACGTTTACCGCGCGAACCACGGGAAGTACGTCGTTGAGCTCAAGGCCGCGCGCGCCCGCTGGGCAAAGATCGGCAAGCGCCTCGAGGGTGCGAAGCTGGTCACCTACCACCGGGAGTTTTCCTACCTCGCGCGCGCCTGGGGCATCGCAATCGTTGCCCAAGTGGAGAGCCGCCCCGGAGTGCCCCCGACCCCCGGGCACCTTGCGGATCTGGTGAAGCGCATCGAGCAGGAGGGTGTTCGCGCCATTGCGACCGCCCATTGGTCGAACGACCGGAGTGTGCGGTTTTTGGTCGAGCGTACGGATGCCGTGGCGCTCGAGCTGCCCACGATGGTCGGAGCGTCGGCGCGGGCGACCTCGTGGATCGCGATGATGGACGAGATCCACGAACGCCTCGCGGCGGCACTCCTTCCCGATTGGGAACCAACACCCGAGCCCGCGGACGGTGACGTCGTTCGGGGCACCCCACGCTAGGCTCTAGCGCTTGGGTGAATCGCAGGCGAGTCCCGTGCTCCTGCGCGCGCGCTCGGCGAGCTTCGGCTACGCCGGGCGCGCGTTTCTCGATGGCGTGGATTTCGAGCTTCGCGCGGGCGACATCGCCGCCGTGGTCGGGCCCAACGGCGCGGGCAAAACAACGCTTTTGCGCGGACTGATCGGGCTGATCGCGCCGATCCGGGGTTCGGTCGAGCTCGATCGCACGCGCGTGGGTTATGTGCCGCAGCGGGAGGCACTCGACCCGCTTTACCCCTTGACGACGCGGGACGTGGTGCAGCTTGGCGCTTTCGGTCGTTTGACGCGCTGGGGGACACTGCGCGCCGCCGACCGCGGACGCGCCGCGGACGCGCTCGCGCGGGTCGGGCTCGCGGACCGCGCACACACGCTGTTCAGCGCCCTATCGGGAGGGCAGCGCCAGCGGTCGCTGATCGCACGGGCGCTCCTGATGGATCCAACGGTCCTGTTCCTCGACGAGCCCACGAGCGGCGCCGACCCCATCGCGGCCGCGGACGTCATGGAGCTGGTGGCGTCGCTTGCGCGGGAGCACGGCCTGGCAGTCGTGCTCGTTGCGCACCACCTGTCCGCCGTGCGGGCGCACACCGACCGCGCGCTCTTCGTCCATTGCGGACGTGTAGAAGCGGGGCACCTGCACGAGCTGGACGATCCGGTCCGCGCCCTACACCTTTTCCGCGGCGAGGGAGCGCACACCCATTGAGCCTTTACGACGCGTTCAACCTGTTCCTGTGGGCGATCCTCGCAACCGCGCTGGCGGGGATCGTTGCGCCGCTGCTCGGCGCGCACCTTTTGCTGCGGCGGACGGGGCTCTACGGGCTCGTTCTGCCGCAGTTCGCGAGTGCTGGCGTGGCGCTCGGGTACGCGCTCTTGCCCTGGTGGGTTGCGCGTGTGGGTTTAGGCGGGCTCAGCCTCGAGGAAGCGCTCGCCGATCCCCACGCGGTGTCGAATCTCCTGCTTGGATTTGCTGCGCTCACCACGGGGCTCGGGCTCGGATTCCAAGCGCTATTCGCGCGCGCGCGCGCCACCGAAAGCGCCCGGGCGGCGGCCGCGTTTGCGGTGGCGGGTGCGGCGACACTCTTGCTCGCGGAGCGTTCGCCTCTTGGTGCCGAGTACGTCGATTCCCTGCTGCGCGGCGAAGTCCTCGCGGTCGGGGTGCACGAGTTCGAAATCATCGCCGCCGCATTCGGTCTCGCCCTCGTGCTCCTCCTGCGCTTCCAAAACGCCCTTTTGCTGGGTGGATTTGATCCCGACACGGCGCGGGTTTTGGGCCTGGGCACACGCCGCACCGACGCGCTGTTGTTGATCATCACCGGTCTCGTCGTCGCGACGGGAACCGTCATCGTGGGGCCGATGGTGCTCTTCAGCCTGCTGGTCATCCCGCCGCTTGGCGCTCGCGCGCTGGCCCGGTCCCAACGGGGCTTTTTCGCGTGGACAACGGTGCTCGGTCTGCTGTCGGCGGCGTGCGGACTCGCGCTGTCGTTCGGACTCGATCTTCCGCTTGGTCCCGCGGTCGCGGTGGGGTCGGCATCGGTGAGCGCGGCCGGTTGGCTTGCGAGTCGGCGGCCTCGATCCGCGGGCCATCCTCTGCCGCCGCGCTCCGTACAACAACGAGCGGTTGGTTGAACGGGAGCGCGCGCGCGGCTTCGAGGCCGTAGGTCGGCAGGTAACCCACCTTGGTGATTTCGGCGCAGATCGCGGACCGCGCGCTTGGACAGGGATCCCAGGATCGGGGTTCGCCGCGGAATGCGTGGCGCCGATTTTTAGGTCCCGTGTTCGGACCCTTTTTGATGCATGTTCCGCGGCCCAAGAGAAGTACATGGAGAACACGGGCGGCGTTGCGGGGCAGGGTTACCTCGTCGTAGGGGCGAGCGGCGGGATCGGCGCGGTGCTCGTCGAGCGCCTTGCGGCGGCGGGGGCGCGGGTTTTCCTTGCGGCCCGGGACGCGGGGCGGCTTGCGGCGCTCGGGGAGCGGCTGGGCGCGCCACACGCCGCCTTCGATGCCCGCGACGCGGACGCGTTCGACGGGGCGACCGACCGGGCGGCCGCGGAACTCGGCCGGCTCGACGGCATCGTTTGCCTCGCGGGTTCGATCCTGCTCAAGCCCGCGCACCTCACCAAACCCGCCGAATGGCGCGAAACGATCGCGCAGAACCTTGACACGGCGTTCAACGCCACGCGCGCCGCCGGTCGCGTGCTGACGAAGGAGGGTGGAGCGCTCGTCCTGATGTCCTCCGCGGCCGGACGCACCGGACTCGCGAACCACGAGGCCATCGCCGCGGCCAAAGCGGGCGTGATCGGACTCGCACGCTCCGCCGCCGCGACCTACGCGCCGCGGGGTCTGCGGGTGAACGTTGTGGCGCCGGGGCTCGTCGACACCCCGCTCGCGGCGCGCATCCTCGCCAATCCGGCGTCGCGGGAGGCCTCGCGCGCCATGCACCCCCTTGGCCGCATCGGGCGGCCCGAGGACGTCGCCTCCGCGATCCTGTGGCTCCTGGATCCCGCGCAGGGCTGGGTCACGGGCGAGGTTCTGGGCGTGGACGGCGGCCTCGGCAACGCGCGGGCGCGGTAGGGTGCACAGGATGGGGGACGTGCTGTTCGAGCCTGTGTTGGATCTTCCGGTTTCGCGTGAGCAGGCTTTTGCTTGGCATGCGCGTGAGGGTGCGTTCGAGCGCTTGACGCCGCCCTTCGAGCCCGTGCGTGTGGAGGCCCGGTCGGGCCGCGGCATCGAAGTGGGCGCGACAGTGAGGCTGCGCACCGGCACTCCGCCGTTTGCGCTCACGTGGCTCGCGGAACACACGGTGTTCGAACCGCCGGCGCTGTTCGTCGACGAGCAGCGCAAAGGCCCGTTCGCGCTCTGGCGCCACAGCCACCGGTTCGAAGCGCAGGGCGCGGCTGCGTCGCGCCTCGTCGATTCGATCGAATACCGCTTGCCGGGCGCGCCGCTCGGGGGCTTTTTCGCGGGGGCGTTTGTGCGGCGCAAGCTCAAGCGTTTGTTCGAATGGCGCCATCGGACGACGCTGCTCGACCTCGTCGCCCACGCGCGCGCGGCGGAGTTGCTGGCGGAGCGCGACAAAACCAACATGCGAATTCTCATCAGCGGTGCAAGCGGACTCGTGGGCAGCGCGCTGAGCGCGTTCCTCACGACGGGCGGTCACGAGGTGTTTTCCCTGCGCCGCGGGGTGTCCGCCACGGGTCGCGGGCCGACATGGGATCCCGACGCGGGCACGATCGACGCCGCCGCGCTCGAGGGCTTTGACGCCGTCGTGCACCTTGCGGGCGAGAGCATCGCGGGGGAACGCTGGAGCGAGCGCAAAAAACACGCGATCCGCGCGAGCCGCGTGGCGGGGACGCGCCTCCTCGCCGATGCGCTTGCGCGCACGGAACGGCGGCCGGAAGTGTTTGTCGGTGCGTCCGCGAGCGGAATCTACGGCGACCGCGGCGAGGAAGTGCTGCACGAAGACAGCCCAAAGGGGGAAGGTTTCCTCGCCGAGGTTGCGTCCGATTGGGAGGATGCGGCACGTCCCGTGCGCGAAGTGGGCACACGCCTTGTCCACCTGCGCTTCGGGATGGTGCTCGATCCGCGCGGAGGTGCGTTGAAGGAAATGCTTCTGCCCGCGAAGTTCGGCGTCGGCGGTCCCCTGGGCTCGGGCCAGCAATGGTGGCAATGGATCGCGCTCGACGACGTGCTCGATCTTGTGCTCAGCGCACTGACACGCACCGATTTCCACGGCGCCTACAACGCGGTCGCGCCCGAGCCGATCCGTCAGAAGGACTTCGCGCGGATCCTCGGGAAAGTGCTCGCCCGCCCCGGGTTCATCCCCGCGCCCGCATTCGTGCTCAAGCTGATCCTTGGCGCGATGGCCGAACCGTTGCTGCTTGCGAGCGCGCGTGTCGAACCGCGCCGTCTGTTGGCCGCGGGGTACCGCTTCCGCTGGCCCGAGCTCGAGCCCGCCCTTCGCGCGCTCCTCGGCCGTTAGGGTCGTTCGTGTAACAAGGAGCCCAAACAGACGCTTACGCCGATCAGAACACGCCCGCAGCGACGAGGTGCGCGGCGATGAAGTCCGCAGCGGCCTGGGAGGGGTGCGCCCAATCGGCGGGGGCCTCCTGGACATCGATCCCCGCGCTCAGCGCTGCGGACAGGGGCAGGTTGAGGTCAATGTGGCGCACACCGGCCGCCGCGCACGCCGCCAGGGCCTGGTTGTGCCAGCGCTCCTGGTGCGCCGTCCACTCCACGCGCGGCGCGAGCGCGGGCAGCACCAAAACGGTGAGTCGGATGTCGTTTTGCGAGCACAAACGTGCCAGGTCAAGGAGCGCGGCTGCCGTGCGCTCGGCATGCACGCGCGCATCGCGACGTCCAAGGAGCGCATCGATCCCGTGGCGCACGGTGCGCAGCCGCGCATAGGCAAACGGCCACAGGCGCGCGCGCGGCGGCGGTGGTTCGTAACGCACACGCCGACCGTCCGCAGCGGTGAAGACGACCGGAGTCATTTGGTAGTCGTTGACGTGGAACGTCAACACGACGTGGGTCGGGTCGACGTGGATCGTGTACCGGCGAAAGTAGGCCACGGTTTGGAGCAGGTCGAAGCTCTCGACGCCGCCGTTCCACCACTCCGCCACACCGTCGCCGACGCGCGCCGCAATCGCTTCCACGATGCGCCCACGCGCTGTCGCGGAATCCCCGATGAAGAGGACACGCTCGACGTCCGAGCGGCGCTCGCGCGGATAACTGTTGAGCAGCGCGCCGTCCGGGCCGTAGTGGGGACCGTCGAGAACCGGCCGAAAGCCGATCACGGGATCGATCTCAAAGCGCGCCACACCCGCGTCCGCACCGTCGAGGGTGGCTTCGGGGTGGGGCGGAGGATGTTCGAGGGCGCGCAGCGCGAGCTCGAGCACGCCGAGCGCCGCGATCAGCGCGAGAAACGCCGTGAGCAGGCGTCGACGCGGCGGTTTTTCCATGGCGCCCGGCTCACACCGCTTCGATTTCGACGAGCGGCGTGCCGTCGTCGACTTCCGCGCCGTCGGCTACCAGCACGCGCACGATCTTGGCGCGGGGCGGCAGCGCACCGCCGGGGCGGTACGCAACCTGCCCGAAGGTTTTCATCACTTCGATCAAACCCACCGCGGAGCCCGCCTCGAGCACGCTGCCCACTGCGGCATACGCGGGCGCATCCGGGGCAGGCCGCGACCAAAAACGCCCCGCGTGCGGCGCGCGAATGGCGAGCGCTCCGCTCGCGGTCTCCACGCGCGACGGGGGAGCGGCGCGGATGCCCGGCGCGAGTTCCTCCAGTTCGAAGAGCACGTCGCCCCACGCCACGGGAGCGCTCAACTCGGCCGGCGGCGCATTCGCGACGCGGCCTTCGACACCGGCGGGGACGAGCAGTCGGCGCGGGTGACCCAGCACCATCAGCCATCCGGCGCCCTGGCCGCCCACGAGCACGCTGCCCTGTGTCGCCGCTCCCTGCAGGCGGCCGACGAGCGGCGCACACAGGTGCACACGTTCACCCACCGCGCGCACGAGCATTGCGATGCCGCGCGGGCCGCTCACGGGTTCGCCTCCCGCGGCTCGGACAGCGCCGCGAGGTCGTGCAACGACCAGATGCGCGGATTTTTGGTGCGGCGGTAACCGGCGGATTGCCATGCGCACTCGGCGAACACCTCGAGCCATTGCCGCAGCTCGCCGACGGCCACGATTTCATCCGTGTCCATCTGCGCGGCGGCGCGGTAGGGATCCATGTCTTCCTCGATGCGTGCCTGGGTGGCGCGCATGCCCGCTTCGATCTTCGCGCGCTCCGCGGGGTCCTTGCTGGCGATCTCGAAATTATCGTCGAGCTTCGTGTTGAAGGCCGCGATGGCGAGCGTGCGGCCCTCCATTACCGACAGGCGCGTGAGAGGTGTCGAAAGTTGCACGATGGGGTCGTAGGGCCGGCCCGCGAGGGCGTAGTACCCCGCGCCGCTCGCCTTGCGCAGCAGCACCGTGAACATCGGGGTTGTGTTCGTGCTGTTGGCGTAGATCAGGCTCGACCCGAACCCGAGCAATCCCAGTCGCTCGGCCTCCACGCCGATGTCAAAACCGGAGATGTCCTGCAGCCACACGAGCGGGATGCCGTCGTCGTTGCACGCTCGACTGAAGGCCGCGACCTTCGCGATGCCCTCGCGGTAGAGGATGCCGGCAGGTTTGAGCCCGCCGCGGCGCTCCGGATCGTCGATCAGGCCCTGGCGGTTGATCACAAAACCCATGTAGAGCCCGTTGACGCGCCCGACACCTACGACCATTTCGCGGCCGCGCTCGGGAAGCAGCTCCCAGAACAGGCTGTTGTCGACGAGGCGCGCGAGCACTTCCTCGGCATCGTAGGCATGGCGGTGGTCCGCGGGCAGCAGCGCGGCGAGTTCGCGCGGTTCGAACGCCGGCGCAGCCGCCTGCGCGCCAAAACGATAGAAGTCGACGGCGGGACTCGACAGGCGCGCCACCTCCATGCGGATCTGCGCGATCGCCGTCTCGTCGTCGGGCACACGCACGTCCGCGCACCCGGACTGGGCGACGTGCACCTCGGGGCCGCCGATGTCGAGGCTCGACAGCTTGAGGCTCTTTGCGCCTTTGATGAGCGCGGCTCCGGCGATCACCATGTAGGCCTGCTCGGTCATGTACACCCGATCGGAGATGATCGGCATGTAACCACCGCCCGCGATGCAGTCGCCGAAGACTCCGGCGATCTGCGGCACTCCGGCTTCGGCGAGCCGCGCGTTTTGCTTGAAGATGTGTCCCGCACCCGTCGCGCCGGGGAACGAGCGCGATTGCTCCGGCAAGTAGAGCCCCGAGCAGTCGACGAGGTAAATCACCGGGAGCCGCAGGCGCAGGGCCATTTCCTGCGCGCGCTGGATCTTTTCGGGGGTCAGCGGCCACCAGGAACCCGATGCGACGGTGTTGTCGTTCGCGATGGCGATCGTCCAGCGGCCCGCGATGCGCGCGAACGCGGTGATGACTCCGGCGGCGGGACTTTCGAGCTCGCCGAACGTTTTGCCGAAGTGCACGAACGTGCCGACTTCAAAGAGCGGGGTGCCGGTGTCGATCAACTTCGCGAGGCGCTCGCGGGCGGTCCACTTGCCCTTTTGGTGCACCCGCGCGGCATAGGATTCGCCCCAGCCGGCGTGGACCTTGGTGCGGCGCTCGTGAAGCACCGCGGCGCGCTCAAGGCTCGCCGTCTGGTTCGCGCCCCGTGTCGTGGAGTCGAGGACGCGGTCGAGCGGCTGACCGATCGGACGGAGGGGGACCTTGGCCATGGCGCGGGATGGTAACGGCCCGCGGGCAGAGCAGTGTCGTCCGCGCGCCGCGATGGATCCCTTGAGCGCTCCTTGCACGCCGACTTTCATGGCGGCTTACGGCCGTTTAGGCGCCAAACACGCGCCCGGGGACTATGCTCCCGTGCAGCGTGGCCCGCCACAGTGGCGGTCGTACCCCGCCCCTGCCCTCCAATGCCCCAATCCGCGCCCCGTTCGTCGAGCCGACCCGCGCCCGTTCTTCACCTCGTGTTGTGCGGTGTTGCGCTCTTCGCCGGCGCATGCGAGCGCTCCGCCCCTTCGAGCGGTGCGACGGCCCGCGCGGCGACCGAGACGGCGCCGGTCCCCGCGGGCGTCGGCACCGCGCAGGGCGATTTACAGGCCGCGGCCTTGGATCCGGACGCGGAGTTGCGCCAGGCCCTCGCCGCGCTTGAGCGGGGGGCGCTCGGCGACGCCCTCACGCGCCTCGAGGCGACGTTCGCGCGGGTCCGCACCGGGGCGCCTGCGCCCGCCGATCCGGCGGCCCTCGGCGACCTGCAATTGCGGCTGTTGCCCCTCACCCCCAACATCTTTGCGCCGCGACTCCTCGCCAACGTCACCCTGGCGCTTGCCGACGCTACCGACCTCACGACGGCGCGGACACCCCTTGCGGCGTGGGTCGAAGCGCAACCCAAGGCCTACTCCCCGCTTTTTGCGCTCGGCCAACTGGCCCTGGCGTTTGGCCACGCCCAACCGGCTCAGATGTGGTTCACGCGGGCACGGGAAGCGGACCCCGAGCGCGCCGAAGCCGCCCTTGCCCTCGGGGCGCTCTTTGCCGCGCGCGGCGACCAAACGGGCGCCCTGCGCGTTTTCGACGCGGTGCTCGCGCAGTCGCCGGACCAGGTGGATGCGTTGCTGCGGCGGGGGACGTTGTACGGGGAGATGCGCCGCGTCGACGCTGCGCGGGCGGATTGGAAACGCGCCGCGGAGCTCGACCCGGGTGAACTGGGCGCTGAGGCACTCAACCTCGACGGTGCGCTGCTGGCAGCCCAGGGGGATAACACCGGCGCGCTCGCGGCGTTCGAAGAAGCCGCGCGAAGGGACCCGCGCTCGGCGAGTTACGCCTTCAATGCGGGTCAGGCGCTGCATCGGCTCGGGCGCGACGACGAGGCGCGTGCGTACTTCGAGCGCGCGCGCGACCTGCGCCCGGCCGATCCGCGCCCGTACATCCTGCTCGGCAACATGGCTGCCGCGCGGGGGGCCCGCGACGCAGCGCTGAAGCATTACCAGGCGGGGCTCGCGGTTGCCCCTGAGGATCCGGCCCTGCAGGCGGCGCTCGACGCGCTGAATGCGAGTGGCGCGGGCGTGGATCGCGGCGCAGGCGAAGGGCGGTGAGTCCGTGAGGCTCGCGCGCCATTCCGCGGGCCGTTTTGCGCGCGAGCGGGGCGCGGCGCGCGGGCCGCTTGGCATCGCGCTGGTGGTCGCTGTCCTTGGCGACGACGTGGAAGCGGCTGTGTTGTACCTGCAGTTGCGCGCGTTGCTTTACCCGCGGCGTGTGGGGGAGCTGCGCCGGCTCGACCCCGCGTGGCGTCCGGGGCCGGCACTCGCCGCGTCCGAGTTGTTTGTCCTCGACCTCGGGTTCCGCCACGGCGCAGTATTAGATGCGTTCATACACACGATCGGGCGTGCGGGACCGGACACGCTGTACGCCATGGGTGCAGCCTCACTGGCGGCCGCGGATCCCCGCGTGGAGCCGCGCTGATGCCCTTTGCCAGCGCGCTGTTTTTTTCATTCGTCGCCACGCCGAATATCGGTCTGGCCCTCGCGCGGCGTCGGGGCATCGGGCGCACGGGCGCGGATGGGCCCGGGTCGCGCTGCTTGGCCGCGGCCTGGGGTTATGCGCTTGGGAGCATGGCGCTCGGCCTCGCGGCCCTGCTTGTTTTCACCGCCGCGGGCAGGTCAGCCGAGCGCCCCAGCGACGACGTGCTTGCGCGCATCTGGCCGGGACTAAGCTACGGCTTACTCACGTTGGCCGTCATCGATTGGGCCGCCCGCGGTGTGGCCGCCCGCGCTTTAGCCGCCCGCGGGGGACGGACGCGACGGCCATCGCCGCGCGGCTTGCCCCGAGCGCGGGCGGCGGCGGCGCGGGCTGACGCAAAAGTCCGTCGCGCATCAGCGCGACCAGCCCGGCAGGGACGCGGTGTCGTAGGTCCCGGATCGGAACTCGGGCGAGTTGAGCACGGCGAGGTGCATCGGGATCGTCGTGTGGACCCCTTCGACGCGGCTCGAGCGCAACGTGCGCAGGAGCGTCTCGATCGCACCGTCGCGGGTCGGCGCGTGGGCAATCACTTTGGCCAGGAGGGAGTCGTAGTGGGGTGTCACACGGTCGCCGGCACGCAAGTGTGTGTCGACACGCACGGTGCCGGGGCCGAGGTCGGTCGGGAACTCGAACGCTGCGAGCCGGCCCGGGCTCGGGCGGAAGTCGCTCGCAGGATCTTCGGCATTGATGCGCGCTTCGATCGCCGCGCCACTAAAGCCGATATCCGCTTGGCGCAGACTCAGGCGCTCGCCCGCCGCGATGCGCAACTGCCACGCGGCGATGTCGATACCCGTCACCATCTCGCTCACCGGATGCTCGACCTGGAGACGAGTGTTCATCTCCATGAAGTAGAGCTCGCCACCTGGAGCGCGCAGGAACTCGATCGTGCCCGCGTTTTCGTACCCCAGCGAGCGCGCCGCCGCCGCCGCCATTGCGCCGAGCTCGGTGCGCTGGTCGGGCGTGAGCGCGGGCGAGGGTGTTTCTTCGATCAGTTTTTGGTGCTTGCGCTGGATCGAGCACTCGCGCTCGCCCAGGTGCACGGCGTGCCCGTACGCGTCGGCGAGCAGTTGCACTTCGATGTGCCGTCCGCCGACGAGGTAGCGCTCGAGGTACAAAAGTCCCGAGCCGAACGCCGCTTCCGCTTCCTGGCGCGCGGAGTTGAACGCGGCTTCGACTTGGCTTTCGTCGTCGCACTTGCGCATGCCGCGCCCGCCGCCCCCCGAGTCCGCCTTGAGCAGGATCGGGAACCCGACCTCGCGCGCGACCGCGAGCGCCGCTTCCGGCGTGGCGACAAGACCAACGGACCCCGGCACGACCGGCACGCTGGCCGCCCGCATCGCTTCCTTCGCGGGCGACTTGACACCCATCTTCGCGAGGATCGACGCGGACGGGCCGACAAACGCGATGCCGTGCTGCCGAACGAGGGCCGCAAAGCGCGGCACCTCCGACAGGAAGCCCCAGCCCGGGTGCAGCGCTGAGCAGCGGGTGTCGAGGGCCGCTTGCACGACACGCTCAAGGTCGAGGTAACTCTCTTTGGCCGACGCCGGCCCTAGACACACGACCTCGTCCATCAGCTCGAGCCAGGACGCCCCGAGGTCTGCTTCGCTCGCGACGCCGATGGGGGCAATGCCAAGGCCGCGGGCTGCGCGCGCCAGGCGGGCTGCGACCTCGCCTCTGTTCGCAATCAGGAGTCGTTTGAACACGCGCGGGAGCCTAAACGCGGCCGGCACCCCGCGCCAGCGACGTTCGCCGAACGCCGGGCGATCGGTGCCCGCGCGGGGCTGCAATTGACAAGCGGGGCCGGGCTGGGATGGACTCCACGCTATGGACGACGCTGCAACGAGCCGGGCCCCGATCGATGGCGAGCCCCGCGCGCACGTCCGCGGGGTGGCACTGGCGCTTGCGGGGGCACTGGCGTTCGCTGGGGCTCTGGCGCCCGCGCTTGCGCTTGTGTTCGCCCGCGCGGCGTCCGCCGCCGCGCGGGCGCCCGCCGCGGCCGACCAGAACACGGGCCAGAACAGCGTGCAGCACGCCGTGCGCGACGCGGCGGTGGCGCGCTGGCTTGGGCTGCTCGGGGCGCGCGCCCCCGACGACCGGCGTCGGGCGGAGCGCGGGCTTGTCGCCCTGCTCGAGCCGCGGGACGCTGCGCTGCTCGTTGCGGCAGCCCAGCGCGACGATGCGGAGGTCAAAGCCCGGCTTGCGTCCGTGCTGGCGAGCGCTCCGCGGCACTTGGGGCTCGCGGTCGCGCTGAACCGGGCCGGCGGTTCGGCGGCGGACGTGGGGCGTCGGGCGCTGCTCGGGCAGCTCGCCGCGTGGAAACCCGGGCTCGAGATGCCGCCGGTCGCACGGCGCGAGTTGACCGCGCGGCTCGCCGAAATCGCGTTTGAACAGCGCACGGAACTCTTGAGCCTGCCCGCCGAGCTGGATCCGCGTGAAGCCTTCGGATTGCTGGCGCGGCGGGGCTCGCTGCCGGCCGCGCTCGTCGTCGATCCCGAGTTGGCGCGGGCGGCGCCGTTTGAGCCCTCGACAGGTCCGGCCATCGTCGCTACCTGGGAGGAGCACCTGCAGCGGATCGCGGGCGTGCGCGGCGTCGCGCTCGACGGCGCGCGCGCGCGGGGCGAAAACCCGCGGGACCCGGATCCGATCCTGTGGCTGCGGCTCGCGCGGCCACCCTCCGCCGGGGGCGCGTCTGGCGCCGAGCAACTCGTCGCATGGCTGGGCGCCCTCGATGACCCATCCCCGGGGCATGCACGGGCCGCCGCGATCGCGCTTGCGGCGAGTGGCTGGCCCGCGGCGCTCGACTTGCTCGCGCAGCGCTGGACGCTCCTGCGCGACGGCGCCGCCCTCGACGGCCTCCTCGCCGCCGCCGCGCGCGGCCGTGCGCACGGGGTCCTCGCGCGCCCCGCGGCCATCGCACAGCTCCTCGCCGAAATGGATACGGCCTTCGCGGGGGGAGCGGCGCCCGCGGCGCTGGAGCGCGCCCGCGCCCTCGCGGGGATCATCCCGATCGGCCCGGACGGCACCGACCTCGCCGCGGGGGTTGCGGAGGGTTTCGACGGGGCGTCTGGGGCGGGTCGGCTCGCGCGCATGGGCATCCTGCGGCACATGGCGGCGGGCGGCCCGCGGGTGCGAGCGCTGGGGGCGGATGTCCTGTCCGCGCCCGAGGGTGTCCACGCGCCGCGGCTTCTGTTCGAAGCGGTGCTCCTGCGCGCGTTGTGGGCGGAACCCGGTCAGGGTGGCCCGGCGGTACCGGGCGCCCCGGCGGCGCTCCTGCGTGCGCCGGTCGATCGCCACGAAGAGCGCGCGCTCGCCCGGGCGCTCGGCGCCGCGCAGCTCGCTCCGCCCGAAGCCTGGCGCGACCCCGCGGCGCTGCCCGCGGCCCTTGCACCCGGCGCGCGGCTCGTCGTGCTCGACCAATGGCTCTGCGCGGGCGAAACGGCGGTCGCGGCCCGCCACGGCGCGGCGTTCCTTGGAAGCTCTGCGGGCGGGGAAACGGCGCGGCGCGACGGTCGACTTTCGGAGCTTGCGGATTTCCTTGAGGAATGGCGCGCGGGCGGTGAAGGGGCGCGGCTCGGCGCTTTCGCGGCGGGGGTTGGCGCGATCCTTGGCGGTGGCGAAGGCGCGGAGGCGCTCGCACTCGCGCTCGGTCTGCTTCCAAAGGAGCGCCATTCGCCCGTTCTCGATGCGCTCGCACGGGACGCCGGGGGGGTGCACCGGATCGACCCCGCGCGGCTCGCGGACCTCGCTGCGGGTCCGGTGGGCACGCAAGCGCGCGCGGCGCTGCTCGACCAAATGCGCAGCGCGGCACCGGACGCGGACGCAGCGCGCGCGCAGGCGCTGCGGGATGCGCTGGTGCGAGCGGAGCGCCGGCTGCAAGCCCGCGGTATGGACAACGACGTCGTCCAACTGCGCTTTGCGGCAACGGCGATCGGCAGGGAGCACCGCACGGGCGAACTGGGCCGGCAAATCCTGGGATTGTCCCGGGGCGCTGCATTGCCGCGGCCCGTGCGCCACCTCGACCGGGAGGAGTGGGCGCTTTCGGGAGTGTCCCCGCGGTGATCGGACCGGGGTCAGCGGCGGTGACGTCGCGCTGATGGCCCTCTCACGCACCCTTTTTGCACCCTTGCTTGGGCCCCATCCGCCCCCATCCGTCCGCGCGCGGGCCCTTCCGGCACCGATCGCGGGCTGACCCATGGCGGCTTGCGGCCTTTTTCCTTGGCGCGGCCGACCGGTTGGCCCGATCCTCACTCCTGCGATGCCTGCACCGACGACCCTTGCAGACCCGTTGAGCTTCGAGCCCCCGGTCCCCGACGAGGGGCTCGACCTCGCGATCCGCCACGAGGAACTCGTCCTCCACACGCAGCCCCGTTCCGCCGCCGCGGAACAGTACCGGCGCCTGCGCAGTTCCCTCGTGGCACTCAACCCGGACGGCGCGCCGCGCACGATCATGCTGACGAGCGCGGTTGAAGGGGAAGGCAAGACGGTGGCGACGCTGAACCTCGCGTTGGCCCTCGCCGAGCGCCCGCGGTCCCGCATCCTCGTCGTCGACGCGGACCTGCGCTCGCCGGGTGTCGAGCACTACCTTGGCTTGCCCCGGCGCCAGGGCCTTTCGGAGGTGCTCGACAACCAACTCGCGCTCGACCAAGCGATCCGCAAAACCGCCGCGCGCGGGCTCGACATCATCGCGGCGGGTGGATCCCCCGACCGCCCGCGCTCGCTCAACGTCGATCGCATGCGCTCGCTCTTGCATCAGCTCAAGCAGCGCTACGACTACGTCCTGCTCGACTCGCCGCCCGCATACGTCCTGACAGACCCGAGCGTGCTGGGCGCGGCGACGGATGGCATCGTGATCGTCGTGCGCCTGCGCACCACGGAGCGCCACCTCGTCGAGGAAACGCAGCGGCTGCTCGAGACGACCGGAGGCAATGTGCTGGGTGTGTGTGTGCTCGGCGCCGACGGACCCCGCGGCGGGCGCGGCTGACGCCGGCGCGGGGAGCCCGGGGCGGCGCGGGGAGCCCGGGGCC